>Ga0256869_1000515_pt1 | contig 16340 bp, 17 predicted proteins | sample RumenRJG_05RNA_FD_186096 | JGI IMG/M metagenome (GOLD analysis project Ga0256869, IMG submission 186096) | Metatranscriptome of bovine rumen microbial communities from Lethbridge, Alberta, Canada - Rumen RJG_05 (Metagenome Metatranscriptome) | ecosystem: Host-associated > Mammals > Digestive... | reverse complement strand
TGAGGTGATCAAGCATGCCAGGAAGAAGTTCCCCAACGCCGTGATCATCATTACCACCGCCTATGATGATTTCCAGATTGCCCATCAGGCCATCAAGCTGAAAGTGGATGACTTTCTTCTTAAGCCCATCCGTAAAAATACCCTGATCGAAGCGGTCAAGTCTTTCAGCGGAAGGATCGGTGAGGGCGGCCATACCGACAGGGGGAATAAATTGCTTTCCAGGCTGGAGATTGAATTAAAAAAATGCTCATATAAGGCCTCTGTGGATCTTTTAAGAGAGTACATAGACCAGTTATATTTAGATGAGAAGGACGTTAATGTCATTTCCAAACATCTGCAGGAGGTTGCCAAGTCTCTGGTCCGGATCGCAGAAGAGATGGGAGTAGGAGATGCCAATGAGCTCATGGTTCAGATGGAGAAGCTCAAGATCAAGTATCTCCTCTATAACAACAAGCATGATGCCTACAACGAAATGATCCGGATGATCGATATCATTTTTGATAAGATGAATATCAAAGGCAAGCTGTCCGATGACGGCATGCGGTCAGTGATAGACTATATAGAGAGAAATCTCCGCCGGGGCATCAGCCTTGAGGATGTTGCCAATCATGTAAATATCAGTACCTACTATCTCAGCAAGATCTTTAAGAAAGAGATGGGAGTGAATTTTATCACTTATGTGACAGACCGGAAGATGGATATGGCCAAGGAAATGCTGGCCAATACCGACATACCGGTGCTTAATATTGCCTTGGATCTGGCGTACAATGAAGCCAACTACTTCAGTAAGGCCTTCAAGAAAAAGACAGGCCTGACGCCATCTGAGTATAGAGAGAAATACAAAAACAGAAAGGAGGTGGGAGAATGAAGCGATTTAAACTGTCGACAGAGGTCCTTTTCAGCGAGGATGCACTGGATGCCCTGCTTGAGTTCAAGGATGTCAATGCCGTGCTGATCACAGATAAGTTTATGGTGGACTCCGGAATGGTGGATATCATTCTGAAGAAGCTGAAAAACTGTTCCAAGGTATCCGTGTTCAGTGAGGTTATCCCTGATCCGCCAACTGAGCTGGTGGAAAGAGGCGTGAACTACCTGCAGGATAAGGAATGTGATCTGGTTGTTGCTCTTGGCGGCGGATCATCAATTGACGCTGCGAAAGCAATTGTCTACATGAGCCGTAAGATTCTGGAGACGCAGAACCCGGAGAACCCCAAGCGCATCACACTGGTAGCCCTTCCGACTACAAGTGGTACGGGATCTGAAGTGACCCAGTTCGCTGTGGTAACGGATTCTAAAACCGGTGTTAAGATTCCGCTGATCGACGAATCGCTTATGCCGGATCTTGCTATTCTGGATCCGGAACTGGTGAAGTCCGCTCCGCCGTTCATTACAGCAGATACCGGAATGGATGTCATCACCCACGCTATAGAGGCTTATGTCTCGGAAACTGCCAGCGATTGTTCTGACTGTCTTGCAGAGAAAGCCTGCGAGCTGGCTTTCGAGTATCTGCCCAAGGCTTACCGCAACGGCTACGATATCAAAGCCCGCGATAAGATGCACAGGGCATCCTGCCTGGCAGGCATGGCATTCAGCCTGGTCAACCTTGGTCTGAATCACGGAATAGCACATGCTCTTGGAGCGATTTTCCACATTCCTCATGGAAGAGCAAATGCACTGGTTCTGCCCTATGTTATCGAGTTCAATGCTGATGTGGTCCGCGAGGCGGCCAAACATAGCAATGACTCGGCAAAGAAGTACCAGAAGCTGGCCAGGATCATCGGTCTTCCGGCTCCTACGGTTAAGGTTGGTGTAGCCAATCTTGTTGAAGAGATCCGACGGCTTCTCAAGTACATGGACAGACCTATGTGCATTACAGAGTGCGGCGTGACTCTGGAAGAGTTCGAGAAGAACCGTGAGGAGATTATCCGCAGAGCTCTTGCGGATGCATGTACTGTAGCCAACCCCAGAAGGGTCAGCCACGACGATATCAGCAAAATACTTGACTGCATAGCCAGATAGGCCGGATTTCGGGTAGTTCATCCAACCTTCAACCCGTCCCGGAACCGGTTTTTGTGCATGGCAACAAAGTATCATGAGGAAAATGATGCTATGTGCCTTTTTATGCCGTGTAAAACTAAAAATTATAGGCATAAGCCAAGTAATTTTGTGAATATTGCTATATAATTATTTTATCCTATAAATCAACCAAGGTAAGTCTGCCATCATTCAACCCATGTGGCGGAAAACAGCTTTATAAGGAGGTCAATTATGCAGAAAGAAGCTTTAGGAATGATTGAGACCAAAGGATTAGTTGGCGCAATCGAAGCAGCTGATTCTATGGTTAAATCAGCAAATGTAACCCTCGTTGGTTACGAAAAGATCGGATCCGGTCTTGTTACTGTTATGGTAAGAGGAGACGTAGGTGCTGTTAAGGCTGCTGTAGATGCAGGTACTGTATCCGCAGATAAAGTCGGCACAGTTGTTTCCAGCCACGTCATCCCGAGACCGCACAATGATGTAGAGAAGATCTTACCACAATAATAAAGTAAGTCCTAGTCTGATCAATTATTAATGGAGGTATAATTCAATGAAAGATGAAATGATGGCTAAAATCATGGACGAAGTTATGAAGAAGATGGGTGGCTCCAACACTACAGCCAGCATGGCTACAGAGTGTGAAGATCCGGGCGCTAAAATCAACGCTGGACTTTGCGGACTTACCGAGTATGTTGGAACAGCTATCGGCCACACTATCGGTCTTGTAATTGCTAACCTTGACTACAGCGTTCATGAGCTGTTAAAGATTGACCCGAAGTATCGTTCCATCGGTATCATATCTGACCGTGTTGGTGCTGGTCCCCAGATCTTCGCTAGTGATGAGGCTGTTAAGGCTACAAACACAGAAGTAGTTATGATCGAGTGCCCGCGTGATACAGAAGGCGGCGCTGGACATGGCTGTCTGGTAGTATTCGGTGCTGAGGACGTATCCGATGCTCGTAGAGCTGTTGAAGTAGCACTTAGCTTCTGCGAGAAGCACTTTGGCGATGTTTATGGCAATCCTGCCGGACATCTTGAGTTCCAGTACACAGCTCGTGCTTCCTACTGCTTAGAGAAAGCATTCGGCGCTGTAGTAGGCAAGGCATTTGGTATCACCGTAGGCGCTCCTGCAGGTATTGGTATCGTATTAGCCGATACAGCTTCCAAGACCGCTACAATCGATCCTATCGCTATCGCTACACCTGGCAATGGCGGAACATCCTTCTCCAACGAGGTTAACTACTTCTTCACAGGAGATTCAGGAGCAGTTCGTCAGGCTATTATTGGTGCAAGAGAAGTTGGAAAGCAGCTGCTTAAGTCTCTTGAGCCGGATCAGCCGCTTGAGTCCGCTACTTGCCCGTATATCTAAGATAATAATTCATTATTGACAGATCTATGTTAACAGGCTTCCCGCAGGGTGAGAGCTGCGAGGATGCCGGGTTGACCCGAGGATTCGTGAGAGTGTACGAAAATAAGAATCCGGGATGAAAGAAATCGTCCCAGGGTCACAGACTATAATTATTTGAGAGGTGTTGAGATCGTGAAAAGTAAACGTTTTGAAGCTTTAGATGCCAGACCCGTTAATCAGGATGGTTACGCTAAAGAATGGCCAGAGGTTGGCTTTATTGCCATGAATAGCCCGTTTGATCCGACTCCGTCTATTACAATCGTCGATGGCGTTGTAACTGAGATGGATGGCAAAGCAGCAGCAGATTTCGATATGCTTGATGCTTTCATTGCCAAATATGCTATCAACCTTGATTTCGCTGAGGAAGCTATGGCTACAGATTCCCTCGAGATCTCCAGAATGCTCGTTGACATTAACGTGCCGAGAGCAGAATGCTTAAAGTATACTACAGCTATTACACCGGCCAAGTTGGTTGAGGTTGTTGGTAACCTGAACGTACTTGAGGTTATGATGGGTATTACCAAGATGAGATGTCGTCTGAAACCCGCTAACCAGTGCCATGTAACCAACGTTAAGGATAACATGATCCAGATCGCAGCCGATGCAGCTGAGGCAGCTGTTCGTGGTTTTGCTGAGATGGAGACTACCGTTGGTATCGTTCGTTACGCTCCGTTCAACGCTATGGCTATCATGCTTGGTGCTAACGTTGGACGTCCCGGAATCCTTACACAGTGTGCTGTTGAGGAAGCTACCGAGCTTGACCTTGGTATGAGAGGATACACCGCATATGCTGAGACAGTTTCCGTATACGGAACTGAGGACGTATTCATGGATGGTGATGATACTCCGTGGTCCAAGGCATTCCTTGCTTCCTGTTACGCATCCCGTGGCGTAAAGATGAGATTTACATCCGGTACCGGTTCCGAGGTTCAGATGGGTATGGCAGAAGGATGCTCCATGCTTTATCTTGAGGCTCGCTGCCTTGGTGTTACCCGTGGTGCTGGTGTTCAGGGTACACAGAATGGTTCTGTATCCTGTATCGGTGTTCCGGCAGCTGTTCCGGGTGGTATCCGTGCCGTTGCATGTGAGAACCTGATCGCTGGTATGCTTGATCTTGAGAACGCTTCCTCGAATGACCAGACTTTCACACATTCTGATCTTCGTCGTGTTGCTCGTTCTATCCCGCAGTTCATTCCTGGAACCGATTATATCTGCTCCGGATATTCTGCAACTCCGAACTATGATAACATGTTCGCCGGCTCCAACTGGGATGCTGACGATTATGATGACTGGTGCGCAATCCAGCGTGACCTTAAGGTTGACGCAGGTCTTGTACCGGCCGACGAAGAGACAGTTGTTGCTGCACGTAATAAGGCAGCAAGAGCTATCCAGGCACTTTTCCGTGGCTTAGGTCTTCCGGAAATTACAGATGAAGAAGTTGAAGCCGGCACATATGCCCGCGGATCTCAGGATATGCCTGACCGTGATGTTGTTGCTGACCTTAAGGCTGCAACAGACATGCTTGAGCGTGGTGTTACAGGTATCGACTTCGTTAAGGCGCTTTATAACGAAGGATTTGAGGATGTTGCTGAATCTATCTTCAATATCCAGAAGGCAAAAGTTGTTGGTGATTACCTGCATACAGCATCCATGCTGGATGACAAGTTCCATGTAATCTCCGCAGTTAACAGCCCCAACTGCTATGAAGGACCTATGACAGGTTATCAGATCAGTCCGGAACTCTGGGAGAAGATTTCCGATATTCGTGTGGCTGTTGATCCGTCTAAGCTTTAATTTGTAAGGAAGGTGACCAGGATGGCAATTGATGAAAGATTATTAAAAAGTGTGATCGCTGAAGTGCTCAAAGAGATGAGCAAGGTTTCTTCAGATGCAGTTGAAGACGGAACTACAGGCGATGAGATCGTTCTCACAGAGATTGGTGATGCTGAAAAAGGTACCGATCCTAATGAGGTTGTATTAGGATTAGCTCCTGCATTTGGCGTTTCCCAGACCACTAACATTTTAGGCATCCCCCACGGTGCTATCGTTAAAGAAATTGTTGCCGGACTTGAGGAGGAAGGCGTTAAGTGTCGTATCGTAAAGGTTTACAGAACATCTGATGTATCCTTTATCGCTCATGATGCAGCAGAGTTATCCGGTTCAGGTATCGGTATCGGTATCCAGTCCAAGGGTACTACCGTTATCCACCAGAAAGATCTGCCCCCGCTGTCCAACCTCGAGCTTTTCCCGCAGTGTCCGCTGATCGACCTTGAAACATACAGAGCCATTGGTAAGAATGCTGCTCAGTATGCTAAGGGAGAATCACCGAACCCGGTTCCGGTTAGAAATGACCAGATGGCAAGACCGAAATATCAGGCACTTTCTGCTGTTCTTCATATCAAAGAGACAGAGCACGCAGATCGTGACAAACTTCCTAAAGCTCTTAAAGTTGAATATAAATAATGGAGGTGTCTATAGTGGATCAGGAATTATTAGTAAGACAAATTATGCAGGAAGTCCTGAAGAACATGCAGGGCACTAAAGCTTCCTCTGCAGCAGCAGAAGGAAAAGTTACCGTAGCAGATTACCCGATCGGTGAGAATAAACCTGAGTTAATCAAGAGTGCTTCCGGAAAGTCTCTCGATGAGCTGACTCTTGAAGGCGTTGTTAAGGGCGACCTTACAGCCAAAGATTTCCGTATCACAAAAGAAACTCTTGAGTTACAGGCACAGGTTGCTGAGTCTGCAGGACGTGGATTCTTCGCAGTGAACTTAAGAAGAGCCGGTGAGCTTATTCCTGTACCGGATGCTCGTCTTCTTGAGATCTATAATGCTTTGAGACCTTATCGTTCTACAAAAGCTGAATTATACGCTATTGGCGATGAGCTGATTAATGAGTACGGTGCAGTTGTATCCGGCAACTTCGTTAAAGAAGCAGCTGATATCTACGAGAAGCGGAATCGTTTAAAGAAAGCTTAGTTGATATATATCAACGGAGGTACATTCAGTGAGATTGGTAGCGGGAGTTGATATTGGCAATGCGACGACGGAAACTGCTATTGCCAGAATCGATGGTAAGCATGTGACATTCCTTGCCAGTGGGATCAATGAGACGACTGGTATTAAAGGAACGAAGCAGAATGTACACGGTGTATTCAGATCACTCAGAAAAGCTCTGGACAAGGTTGGACTTGAGATCGAAGATCTGGATGAGGTGCGTGTAAATGAAGCAGCTCCGGTAATCGGAGATGTTGCCATGGAGACCATTACCGAGACTATAATCACGGAATCTACAATGATCGGACACAATCCCAATACCCCTGGTGGTATTGGGATTGGTGTTGGATTATCTCAGAGGATTGACAAGCTGGACAAGGTTGAGCCTGGCCAGGATGTGATTGTCGTTATCCCATCCAGAATTTCCTTTGAGAGAGCCGCCGGGCTAATCAATCAATATAGCAATACATATAATATAACAGGTGCCATTGTCCAGCGCGATGATGGCGTTTTGATTAATAACAGACTGAAGAAAAAGATTCCGATCGTCGATGAAGTCGGAATGATCGAGAAGGTTCCCATCGGAATGCTTTGCGCAATCGAAGTAGCTCCGGTTGGCGGTGTTGTTGAAATCCTGTCGAATCCATATGGTATTGCGACCCTATTCAAATTAACACCGGATGAAACCAAATCGGTAGTACCGATTGCAAGAGCGCTGATCGGAAATCGTTCGGCTGTTGTTATCAAGACTCCTGAGGGTGATGTCAAAGAAAGGCGGATCCCCGCAGGCTTTATCGAGATATTTGGCGAAAAGAAAAAAGTAAAAGTTGACGTTGAAGAAGGCGCATCAAAGATGATGGATGCCGTCCAGAGCGTACCGGTGATAGAAGATATCAAAGGTGAGCCCGGAACCAACGCCGGCGGAATGCTTGAGAAAGTTCGCCAGGTAATGTCCAATCTGACGAATCAACATCCCAAAGATATTAAAATCCAGGATCTTCTCGCAGTAGATACCTACACGCCCCAGAAAGTAAAGGGAGGTCTCGCCAATGAGTATACCCTTGAAAGTGCAGTAGGAATCGCAGCGATGGTGAAAGCGGATCGTCTGCAGATGGAGATGATCGCCGGAGAATTATCGGACCAGTTAAAGATACCTGTATATGTTGGCGGCGTAGAGGCCGACATGGCAATCAAAGGCGCCTTGACAACACCGGGTACCGATGTTCCATTAGCTATTGTTGATATGGGTGCAGGATCGACTGATGCATCGATTATCAACAAGGAAGGTGAGGTCAAATTAGTTCATTTGGCCGGTGCCGGGAACATGGTTACCTTATTGATACAGTCTGAGCTTGGTATAGAAGATTTTGATACAGCAGAGCAGATTAAGAAATATCCGCTGGCTAAAGTTGAAAGTCTTTTCCATATCAGACATGAGGATGGGACCGTAGAGTTCTTTGACGAACCCCTTGATCCCAATACCTTTGCAAAAGTCGTACTGATGCTTGATGATGGAGCTATGTTGCCCTTGGATGGGCAGGATTCTCTTGAGAAAGTGAAAATGGTACGAACCAATGCTAAAAAGAAAGTATTTGTGACTAATGCAATCCGGTCACTTGTGAAAGTAAGTCCTACCGGGAACGTTAGAGATATCGCTTTTGTGGTACTTGTAGGCGGTTCTGCTCTGGACTTTGAAGTTCCTACATTGGTTACGGATGCACTAGCACAATATAATATCGTTGCTGGCCGCGGCAATATCCGTGGATGCGAAGGTCCGCGGAATGCTGTAGCAACAGGACTTGCTATGTCCTGTGCTGATAGTTAGGAGATATATATGGCAGCAAGGAATACTGGTTTCGGCGAGAAACCTTCCATCAAATTATTTTATGATAGTATGGCCTTTTCTGTTGCAGACTTCCATGATGTCATGCTTGGCATCGAAGAAGAAGGAATCCCCTATGATGTTCAGCCCAAGGAAATATCTGATGTTCTGGAGCTTGCAGCACAGGCCAGCAAGAGTTCGAGAGTAGGAGTAGGTATCGGCATCAGCAAAGAAGGAATTGTCCTTCAGTATGAGAAGCTTGATAAGGATACTCCGATTTTTCGAATCAAAATATATCAGACAGACCTCTATAGAAAGATCGGTTCTAATGCTGCAAGACTGGTAAAGAAAATGCCTTTCAAGAGCATGGAATAGGGCTGATCCAATATCGTAAAGTAAGGAGGTGTGAAGGTGGCTAAGAATGAAGCAATTGGTTTCGTTGAGACATTCGGTCTTGCTGCAGCTGTAGCATGTGCTGATGCCGGTGTTAAAGGTGCTAATGTTACTCTCCTTGGATATGAATATACCAAGGGTGATGGCATGTGTACCGTTAAGTTTGCCGGTAACGTAGGTGCAGTTAAGTCTGCGATCGAAGCAGGCAAAAGAGCAGCAGATGCGGTAAACGGAACGTTGAACGGTACTAAGAGCGTACGCCTGATGGCAAGACCTGCTGACGGCATTAAAGATATCTTGATCTACAATGGTGAGAATGTCGGTGGTGAAATTGCTCTTGCTAAGGGAGTGCGTCCCAAGGCTACCAATCGTCCGCCGGTTCTTGTTAAGAACTGGAAGCCGAAAGAAGAGCCGAAAGCCGATGAAGCCAGCGCTGAGACACCTGAACCGCCTGTAGTTGAAGAGCTTAAAGATGAACCTGCAGATGCACCGGTTGAAGCTCCTGTAGAGGAAACTCCTGCAGAGGAGATTCCTGTAGTGGAGGCAGAGCCGGTAGTAGAAGCTCCAGTGGAAGAAGCTCCTGCAGAAGCAGCTCCTGTAGCAGAGGCAGAGCCGGTAGTAGAAGCTCCTGTTGAGGAAGTACCCGCAGCAGAGGCAGAGCCGGTAGTAGAAGCTCCAGTGGAAGAAGCTCCTGTAGAAGCAGAGCCTGCAGCTGAAGCTCCTGCAGCGGATCCTGAGCCTGCAGCAGATCCTGCTGAAGATTCAGAGAAGAAAGCACCAACGCAGAAGAAGAGATCCAGAAAGAAAAAGAAAACTGATAAATAATCAGAATTCTTTGGAATCGGATTAGTGCACGGACTGCCGTCCGGCAGTCCGTGTTTAAAGAAACATATAAACCAAAGTTCGTAAACTGAGGATCTAATGAACGATTATAATAATATTTTAATCGGGTTTTCCGAACTGATAAAGAACGAGGAATATCTTCCTTACGAAGGAGATCTGAAGTTAGGAGTTGACCTGGGAACGGCCAATATTGTTCTATCCGTTGTTGATCAGAACAATACACCGATCGCCGGAGCAACCTATCCTTCTACCGTAGTAAGAGATGGTATTGTAGTTGATTTCCTTGGAGCATCCAGGGCAGTCAGGAACATGAAGGCAAAACTGGAGGAAATGATGGGCGTTGCCTTTTATGAGGCAGCAACCGCGATCCCCCCGGGAATTATATCCGGCAATGTGAAGGTTATTTCCAACGTTGTGGAGTCTGTAGGCCTCGATGTTATCAATGTCATAGATGAACCAACTGCTGCAGCATCGGTGCTTGGTATCAAGGATGGGGCTGTAGTAGACGTCGGTGGCGGGACAACAGGTATCAGTATTCTAAAGGACGGAGAAGTAATCTTTACGGCGGATGAACCAACGGGCGGAACTCATATGTCGCTGGTATTGGCCGGAAGTCTCGGATGTTCTTTTGAGGAAGCAGAGAGAATCAAAAAAGATCCAAAGCAGGAGAATCTTGTGTTCCCTGTGGTGAAGCCGGTGATTGAGAAGATGGCAGCTATTGTTGCCAGATTCATCGAAGGCTATGATGTTGACGTGATCTATGTGGTAGGCGGTGCCTGCAGCTTCAAAAAGTTCGAAAGCATTTTCGAGCAGAGGATCGGCGTAAAGACCATCAAGCCGAAAGAACCATTACTGGTAACACCTTTAGGGATTGCAATGAACTGTAATAAACAATAGGTGACATAAATGATGAATTCAATTGATTTAGAAAATGCGCTTATGTCAACCATTGTGGATTATATTTCCGATCAGGTTATTCTCCGATACACCCAGTCCTGTAAGAGTGCAGTCGTTATGTTCACGGGAGCGCTGATCGGTTATACCGATGCAGTGGAGACTCTCAGACAACTGAAGGAAGACGGCTGGAAGTTTACAGCCGTACTTTCCAAAGCTGCCGAACAGGTTCTGACAAAAGAACGTATCGAGAAAGATATTGATCCGGATGCCATTTTTGTTGAAGGCGCTCCGGTCAATGGTAAACAACTGGTCAGTGAAACGCAATATGTTATCATACCTTCTCTTACGATCAATACGGCCTCTAAGGTTGCCAATTGTATTATGGATAACCTTGTGACCAATATGATCTTTACCGCTATGGCACAGGGTAAGCCGGTTATTGCCGCTGTTGATGGCTGCTGTCCTGACAATAAGGTCAGAGAGAAGATAGGATTTGAGGTGACAGAAGCTTATAAAAAGAAGATGAGAGATCATCTGGTCAGCTTAATTTCCTATGGCATTCATCTTACAACTGCAAAGAGCCTCTTTGAGAAGGTTGATAAAGTGTTCTGCTCTGATTTCGACTATGTGCTTGATGATCCTTATGATGAGGATTATCCGGAGCCGTCTACATCCTGCGGATGTGCGCCGAAGGCTGTGCCTGCAAGCAAAGAAGTTCGGATCGGAAAAAAAGTGATCGGAAGAATCGATGTGATGGAAAACGCAGGATGTAAAACCATCATCGTCGATAAAGATGCCATTGTAACCGGACTGGCGAAAGATGAAGCCCAGACCCGCTGCATTAAAATTGTTCATGAATAGCAGGTGAAGACATGTATTTAGGTAAAGTAATAGGCACTGTAGTTTCGACTATCAAAGTACCGACTCTGACAGGCAGCAAGTTCCTGATTATCGAAAAGATTAACCAGGATCTTACTGCAAAAAAACAGACAGAGATTGCCATTGATACTGTCGGAGCCGGTGATGGTGAGACCGTCATAATTGTAAAAGGCAGTTCCGCCAGAAAGGCGAACGGCGGGAACAAGGATGTTCCTGTGGATGCTGCCGTTATTGGCATAGTTGATACCGTGGAGGTATCTCAGGTATAGGTGAGGAATATGGCTAACATATATACGAAGACCGGGGATAAGGGAACGACTGGTTTATACGGTGGCTCCCGCGTCGATAAGGATAGCTTCAAGGTAGATGTATATGGAACCATTGATGAGGCCATATCTTCACTGGGACTAGCCAGAGCATTGACGGATTCGCCGGAAATCAGAACTTATATCAAACACATTCAGGAAAGAATGTTTATGTGCGGTGCCGAATTTGCCAGCGATGAGAAGGGCATGAAGATGCTCAAAGACAAGATCACGGACGAGGATGTCAAATATCTAGAAGATATCATTGATAAATCTACCGAAGTGAACGGTCGCATGACACAATTCGTTGTACCGGGCGAGAATCCTTCCTCTGCTGCACTCCATGTGGCAAGGACCGTTGTAAGACGGGCTGAGAGAAGGATTGTCAGCTTAGCCAAAGAAGGCCAGGTTCGAGAAGAGCTTTGCCGGTACATTAACCGGCTGTCGGATGCCTGCTTTGCGATGGCCAGGCTTGAAGAAGCCGCGGCTCAGCAGAAGGAAATCGAGGACCTGGAAAGATCAGTACGAAAAGTAGTTAAAGAGCTTTTTGGTGATGTTGAGAGTGGTGAAGTAAAGATGGATATGTCTATTGAAAGCTTAAAGAAAATGGCCGGATTCATTGAGGAGAAGGCCAAAGAGATAGGTGTTCCTGTTGCCTTCTCAGCAGTTGATGCCGGAGGTAATCTCCTGTACTTCCAGCGGATGCCGGGAACTTTACTGATTAGTACTAAAGTATCACAGGACAAGGCTTATACTGCCGCAGCCTTGTCATGTCCGACCTGTGATCTTGCAGATGTGACGAAACCAGGCGAAAGTCTGTGGAGTCTCCATAATTCGGGCGATGGCCGGATTATTTGCTTCGGAGGCGGTTATCCGATCAAGGAAGAGGGTAAATTGATCGGAGCCATTGGCGTAAGCGGTGGAACTGCTGAAGAAGACATGGCAGTAGCGACATATGCATTAGCAAAAATGCAAGGAGGAAACGCATAATGAATATTGATATTGAATTAATCGAAAAGGTCGTTAAAAAAGTTTTAAACGACGTTGATTCCGGTTGTTCATGTGAAGACTATGGATATGGTATCTTCGAGACTATGGATGATGCTATCGAAGCTTCTTTTATCGCTCAGAAAGAGCTGATGAAGCGTTCTATGGCAGACAGACAGAAGTATGTAGAAGGTATCCGCGAAGTTGTTAATGATGAGGAGAACAACAAGATCATGAGCCGTCGTGCTGTTGAAGAAAGCGGCATGGGCAACTACGAGCACAAACTCATCAAAAACAAACTTGCAGCTAACAAGTCTCCGGGAGTTGAGGACCTCGTTACACAGGCCCTTTCCGGAGATGATGGATTAACCTTAGTTGAGTATTGTCCCTTCGGTGTTATCGGTGCTATCGCTCCGACAACCAACCCTACCGAGACGATCATCTGTAACTCCATCGCAATGATCGCTGGCGGCAACACCGTAGTATTCAGCCCGCATCCCCGTTCCAAGGGTGTGTCCATCTGGCTGATCAAGAAACTCAACGCTAAACTCGAAGAGCTCGGTGCTCCCAGAAACCTTATTGTAACAGTTTCTGAGCCGTCTATCGAGAACACCAACATCATGATGAAGCACCCCAAGATCCGTCTTCTGTGTGCTACAGGTGGTCCCGGAATCGTTCGTGCCGTTATGTCTACAGGTAAGAAGGCAATCGGCGCCGGCGCCGGCAATCCTCCTGTTGTTGTTGATGAGACAGCTGACATCGAGAAAGCTGCTAAGGATATTATTGCCGGTAACTCCTTCGATAACAACCTTCCCTGTATCGCAGAGAAAGAGTGTATCGCTGTAGACCAGATTGCTGATTATCTGATCTTCTGCATGAAGAATGAAGGCGCATACGAAGTTAAGGATCCCGCAATTATCCAGAAGCTGGTTGAGCTCGTTACTGTAGAAGGCAAGAAACCGGTTACAGATTTTGTCGGCAAGAGTGCTCAGTACATTCTTGACAAAGTTGGTATTAAGGTTGGACCCGAGGTTAAGACCATTATTATGGAAGCACCCAAGGATCATCCTTTCGTACAGGTTGAGCTTATGATGCCGATTCTTCCCATCGTTCGTGTACCGAATGTTGACGAAGCGATCGAGTTTGCAGTAGAAGTTGAGCATGGAAACAGACATACAGGCATGATGCATTCCAAGAACATCGATAAGCTTACTAAGATGGCCAAAGAGATCGAGACCACGATCTTCGTTAAGAATGGTCCTTCTTATGCAGGTATCGGTGTAGGCGGCATGGGCCATACCACATTCACTATTGCCGGACCTACCGGTGAGGGATTAACTTCTGCAAGATCATTCTGTCGTATGAGAAGATGCGTAATGCAGGATGGATTACATATCAGAATGAAATAACTAAGAGGTGAGTCAAATGGAGAAAAACCTTATTGATGTAATCGCTAAGTCTGGTATCGTTGGTGCAGGCGGTGCAGGTTTTCCTACCCATGTCAAAATGAATGCTCAAGCCGAGTATGTTATTATCAATGGTGCTGAATGTGAGCCGTTATTACGTGTTGACCAGCAGCTTATGGCTATCGAAACCAAGAAAATCCTTGACGCTCTCAGCCTCTGTATGGAGGCTGTGGGCGCCGATAAAGGTGTTGTAGCATTAAAGGGTCATTACCATGATGCGATCGATAGTTTTAATAAAATCTTAGGAGATTATAAAGGCATCAGCCTTCATCTTCTTCCTAACTTTTATCCGGCTGGTGATGAGCAGGTTACGGTTTACGAGGTAACCGGGAGAATTGTACCGGAAGGTGGAATTCCTCTGATGTGTGGAGTAATCGTTACCAATGTGGAGACATTACTCAACATATACAATGCTTATTATGAAGACAAACCGGTAACGGATTCCTACGTAACATTCGCAGGCGAAGTAAAGAACCATATCACACTGAAATTACCTTTAGGTATGACAGTGAAGGAAGCTCTGGATCTCGCAGGCGGCGTAACTGTTGACGGACCTTATGTAGTCATCAATGGTGGCCCTATGATGGGCAAGCATGTTCCGCTGGATTCCAAGATTACCAAGACCACGAAGGGTCTTATCGTACTTCCTGAGAGCCATCCGCTCATTCAGGATGTGAAGCTGGATATCAACAGACAGCTTCAGCTTGCTAAGACAGCCTGCTGTCACTGCAGCTTATGTACAGAGGTTTGTCCGCGTCATATGATCGGACATAGGATCATGCCCAACAAAACCATTCGTTTCGCAAGTTACGGAAGTCTTTGTGATGGATCGGATACTCCGATGATCGCTTTCCTGTGTTCCGAATGTCGTCTCTGTCAGTATGCTTGTATTATGAATCTGGAACCGTGGAAGGTTAACCATGAACTGAAGGGTATCATGGCAAAACAGGGAATTCGGAATTCTCTGAACAACAAACCGGAAGCAGTTCATCCTTTGAGAGAGTACAAGCGCTTCCCGATCAACAAGCTGATTGCACGCCTGGGCCTCACAAAATATAATGTGGCAGCCCCGCTTCAGGAGTTGACAACGGAGATAGATCACGTTGCCATTCCGGTTGGACAGCATATCGGCGCTCCGGCTGTACCTTGTGTACAGGTAGGCGATGTTGTTTCCAAGGGTGATGTTATTGCCCAGCCGGCTGAAGGTAAATTAGGAGCTTGTATTCATGCTAGTATCAGTGGTACAGTCAAAGCGATCGCTGACGGTTGTATCTCAATCGAGAAATAAAGGGTGGTGTTTATACAGTGAGAAAAGCAATTGGATTCGTAGAACTTAAGAGCATTCCTGTAGGCATCCAGACCGCTGACGAGATGGTAAAGGCTGGTAACGTAGATCTGTTACTTTCCCAGCCTATGTGTCCTGGTAAATATCTTATTATCATTGGTGGACAGATCGGACCGGTTAAAGCAGCTATGAGCAAAGCTGAGCTCGTAGGAGGCATCTATCTGATCAACACACACATCCTTGATAATATCCGTGAGGAAGTTCTTCCTGCAGTTGCAGGCGTAACCGCAACACGTGAGATCCAGGCTGTTGGCGCAATTGAGACAATCTCGGCATTGACTGCAGTTATTGCAGCTGATACTGCTGTCAAAGCAGCAAATGTTGGTATTGTTGATTTGAGGATTGCCAGAGGATTAGGCGGAAAAGGTTATTTCATCATCACTGGTGAAGTTTCCGCAGTAAGAAATGCAGTTAATGCAACTCTTGCTAAGCTGGGAGTTAGCGGAGAGGTTACATCCACATCCGTAATCCCGCGTCCGCATCCACAGATTCGAGAGACTTTACTGAAATAGTAAAGGTCAAAATGATCAGACGAATTAGAGATTGCTCGCAGATTTTATTTGCGGGCAATCTTTTATTGAAAAGCAGAAAATCATTCATTTGAGGAAAAGAAAAATGGCTAAGTATATAGACTTATCTGATACAAACCTTAAAGTGTTAAAGAACTTTATCGGTATGTGCAGGATGAACGGCCTGGAAGGTAGCGCTGCCCCGGCCTTTAATTTCAAAGATATCCGGGAAAATCTAGGTACAGTAAGCTTTGACATTTATTACGACTTCAGAGGGATTTCTGAGCCCTGCTGGAAGCTTACAGTTAAAGTAGATACGGACCAGAGGCTTCACGATGACAAGCCGGCCCAGGATGGCGACCAGTACTCTTATGTAGATAATTATGTAATCAAGGCGGGATCTTTGGAACTGGAATACAATAACTCAAGGTTCAATGTATTCTCCTATTAGTG
>Ga0256869_1000514_pt1 | contig 16374 bp, 22 predicted proteins | sample RumenRJG_05RNA_FD_186096 | JGI IMG/M metagenome (GOLD analysis project Ga0256869, IMG submission 186096) | Metatranscriptome of bovine rumen microbial communities from Lethbridge, Alberta, Canada - Rumen RJG_05 (Metagenome Metatranscriptome) | ecosystem: Host-associated > Mammals > Digestive... | reverse complement strand
CGCAAGAGGTGAGTGCTAATCATTTTTGACTATCTTTGACTTTCGTTTTTGTGCAGTTTTTGATGAGTCACTCTTTGATAACGGGACTATAATAATGGGGGTGTATTACTTACCTGTTTAACCAAATCTAATGAATAGCTAACCACATTATTTAATCCCGAGATTTGCTCCCGGGCATAGTAGGTTATATTCTGGATCATCCCTACATACGGGAATCTATCACCCTGCCACTCGGTACCTTAATCTAATATATGAATCCTCCAAAACAGAACAATCTTCTAATCTAAGGACTCCTATACCTGATAATTCTTTAGTTGATGTTAATGATCTGCCGTCTATTAATGATGATGTATCTCGTCCTCCAACTAATGCCGGAGCCACTACCACATCCACATAATCAAAGAGTTTTTCTCTTAAGAACAAGCCATTAACTGTTCCGCCTGATTGAACTGTTAATCTATCACAACCGCATTCTGTCTTTAAGCGTTCCAAAGCTTCTTTGATTGAAGTTTTTTCCTGATAAATAATATGAAGATTGCTTTCGTTAACACTAAATGCAGGATGCTCAGCATTCGATGTAATGATCACCGCATTCTGCGACAATGCACAAAGATATCTAACTCCATGTTCCATCAAGTGATGATTATCAAGAATCACAAAAGAAACAGGTGTTCTGGCAGGCATCTCTTTCTGGTTAACTCCCATCTTTTTCTGCACACGCCCTGTATTAAAAGACCATAAATCTGTGGTCTGTTCAATCTCATAATACTGATGCAATCCCTCTTTAATCCCGTCTATTTGGGGAAAATCCTGATCATAATCCATTTCATCAGTTGAACCTGTACTGATTTTTCCATCAACAGACACCAGCATAAACAATGTTGTAATTGGTCTATCCACGTTAACTCCTATAAACTGCGATTTGCTTATTTCATTATCCTGATTATTTACCGATCTAACGCCGTCAGGTCAGACCTCTCGTATTTGTTATGCCCTTTAATGCTCTTTTTGTATTTCCAGCACTTTATTGCATCAGCCAGCGATGCACCTTTATTGTCGTCGAAAAAATCCCGTACATAAGTATTGTATTCAAACTGTTTATCTATGTCCTTTTTCCCGGGTATCTTCGTGCTCTTTATTTCTTTATATGCGGCTATCGCATCCGCATATGTCTTTCCACTGTTAGATTTAAGCCATTTTTGAAAAGCAACGTTGAAGGAAAAGGTCTCGCCTATCTCACGCTTAAAGAAAGCTCTGTGAAGTTCCGAACAGACAAAATCAGATTCAATGATGCTTTCTCTCGTTATTTCCGATATCTTAGGTTTTTGAGTACGTACCGTCTTTGCGACTGAAACTTTTCCGGTATCAAGAAAGTATGCTATACGCTCGGTCAGTTCCACTTTTCCGCCGGAAGCCGGCAATCCGTTTTCACGGCAAAAATATACCAATTCTTCCTTAAGATAGTAATACTCAAGGAACTCCTCACTTTTCATCTTATTTGATAATGCCGGTCTTTCTGACATAGTTTATCCCATATCCTCACTTAATGAATTATCCTGTTGATTATCTTTACATAGCTGGCGCTGTCATCTCAATGTGATTCCCTTCAGAATCAACTATTTCAACCACCCAATTACCTCTAATCAGAGTTAAGGGAAAACAAATCTCTTTCCCCATTATCTTCTTTTCAAGAATCGCCTTAGAATCAACACTTAAGCTTGGCAGACAGTTACTACCATACTCATGAGATTCACCTTTCTTTTCATAAGCAAATAGTCCAAGTCGAAAACCATTTATATCAAACACACTATAAATATCGTCCTTTTCTGTAACCGTCTGTCCAAGTAGTTCCTCGTAAAACTCTATAGCCCGATTCATATCTTGTACGCAAATATACAAAGATTTTAAGTTCATATTAGTCATCCCTCATCTATTCAACCTCGTAAAACTGATTAATTTTCTGTACTACTCTAATTATTAGATCAGAAGAATTTGTTACTTCCTCTGTAAGCGAAAAAACAGGTCTTTTCATTACTTACAACGCATTTATATAACTGAGCACTAATCGTTATACCAGTATCCTTTATCATCTGTCTTTTTTGGATGTTGTTTCGCTTCATCTGATTCATCACCTACGATCCAGTAATCACATATATCAGCGTTGGCACAGGTATATTTACGAATCAAATGGCCATGTATCATTTCCATTGCAGGATAGTCGCTGTTGCAAAAGGCGGGCATGATATCAAGATACCCGTGTTCTTTGGCAAATTCTGCAATCGGGCATCGCTCAAAGATGTATCTCGGACCGACCGATTTATCATATGGATCAACCTTCATAACGTAACCAGTAGGCTGATTTGGATCGCAGTTGTATTTTGACTTAGCCGTTGAATTAAAAGCCATGTGGAGAATTCTTCTTACGATTCCCTTATTGGCGTTGGCAATCTTCTCAAGGCTCTTAAAACCTGTCAAAAATGCCTCGCAATTCATATCGTAAAGTTCATCCATGTCAGGAGCATGATCCAAAGCCTCATAGTACGCAAATATCATTATGCAGTCATAAGTACCGCCGGTTCCGTTATGAGTGTTCTTCTTGCCACCAAGATAAGGGAGGTCTTTCAGAAATTCAACATACTGCTTCTGAATCTTTTCCCACATTGATTCGGTTTCCGATTCCGGATACCGTTTCAGAAGATGCTCCTTTATAATCTTCTCCATCAAAGGAGAATACATAACGTGTTTTTTTAAATCTATCTGTGACGTTATATTCAATTCTTTATTCCTCTAAACTGATTTACTGTACTATTCGAAAGCGTTATCTTCGATATACATCTATACTGCTGATTTTCTTGACTGTGTTTAAAGACACTTACGAATCAGATCGTCATCGTCTAAAGCTTCTTCTAAAATTCGGCTTAACACTGATGTATAGCCTTTCCCGAGAGATTTTGCTTTAGAGAGAGATTTAGATGACAGCCTGATAGTTACAGTCTTCTTTCTTCGCTCTTCTTTCCGGATTTCCGATACACGATGAAATTCCGCTAACTGTTCTTCTGTTAATTCTGGGCAGTCTTCATCGAAGACAATAGGACGTGTCTCGAGTTCGTCAAGCATTTTAATCTGTTCATTCGTTAAGGGCTTTGTTATATCAATTTCTTTCCTTACTGTCATAGTATTTTCTCCTTTCACTTGCTGTTGCTTTTCTGGCAGATATTAGTCTGATTACATCTGATCTTTCTGTGTAAGACACGTATAACACGAGTGTTTTGTAGTTGATCTCTCCGATTACAATGTAGCGATCTTCATCTGTTGAATGATCGTTATCATAGTATTCGATTCTAAAAGCATCGTTAAAGACCCAAGATGCAGTTTCAAAGTCTATGCCATGTTTTTTTAGATTTGTTTGATTTTTGTTTTCGTCCCATTCGAAAGTCATATAAGGCTCCCCTTGTGTTCTTGGCTATATTATAGAGCAGTCGTTAGTGTAATACAATATGTAACACAAATTGTATTTGTTTCCCAAAATATCCTATTGATAGTGAAAATAAACTTATTGATAATATAAGCCCCCCGAGAAAATAGACTCGATTTCAGAGGGATTGTGATATACTAAATGTACAATTAACTTCATTGATAATATAAGCCCCCTAGAGCATAGTGAGGCGGATCTCTGAAGTTAAGTAGGAAAGATAGAAGATTATTATATCTGTAGATGGATATATTATACCTTGGCTCTCGTTGGTGAAGGAAGTGAGATTTTTAATCTCATCTTCCTGAGGCAACAACCGGAGCGGTAGCGGAGGGGATCGAAAGACGTATGTAAGCGGAGGATTGTTCGCTAACTCTGTTCTAAACTCGAAGAGTTTTGAATGGAGTTGTGAATGATCCGGAGTTGGACGGTTTAGGGAGACTATAGGAGACACGGATTTTCTTTTTGGTTCTTTTTCTTTTAACGATTTTGAGGTAAGCGATGCCATTATCACATAAAGATGAAACATTACTCGGATATAGGAACTGCTATAACTTTATGCAGATCAATTACGGAGATCCTACTTACGGTCAGGATTTCTATGAGTATATATTCCCGGATAATGAGGTATCTGGAGAGAATAATAAGAACTTCTCAAAGCCGAATGCCATATATCTATACCAGCCGAACCCAGATTCGAAGAAACTGAAAAGGCGCATCATGCTTAAAGATCAATGGGAAAATGACTTTGTTGAGTATGTTTGCGATAATTCCATGACCTTATGCAGCGGAATCGCATATAGAGGGCTTACAAACAAACTGGAGCATGCGCAGCAGATGAATGCCCTTGTTTTTGATATAGACGGAGTAGGAATGGCGCAGCTCAGGACGATCATAGCCAGAACGGAGATCGATGCCGAACAGATCCGATCAATCCCGGTACCGACCTTTATAGTTCTCTCAGGTTCTGGATTGCACCTTTACTATGTTTTCGATAAGCCTATCCCCCTCTTCCCTAACATCAAGCTCCAGCTTAAGAGCTTGAAGAATGCTCTAACATTCAGAATATGGGATCCCGGAGCTACTTCTACGATTAAGAATATCCAGTATCAGAGCATAAACCAAGGCTTTAGAATGGTTGGTAGCATCAACAATAAATATGATACTGAGGTTGTTGCGTTCGAGTTTGGTGAGCGCGTAAGCCTTGAATATCTCAATAGTTACGTTAAGCCGGAGAACCGTGTAGATCTTACTAAGCCCTTCACCCCTACTCAAATGAGCCGCGAAGAAGCTGCCGAGAAGTTCCCCGAATGGTATGAAAAGGTTGTGATAAACAAGGATTATAAGCCCCAGAAATGGGATATAGCCGGTAAAGTACACGGTGATGATCCTTATGCTTTATATCATTGGTGGCTCAGACAGGTCGATAAAGTTACAGGCGGACACCGGTATTTCTATATGATGAACCTTGCTATATATGCCTGTAAGTGTGATGTTCCGAAGAAAAAACTGAACGAGGATCTTAATATGGTATTCGAGAAGTTGAGCCAGATCCCCCACACTAACGCATATGGTCAGCCTGATGAACTGAGCAAACAGGACGTTGTTGTTGCAAAAGAGGCTTTTAACAAAGAATATTACTGTTTTAAACTCGCCGATCATATAGCCACATCCGGTATTGATATTGAGCGGAATCGTAGAAATGGTCGCAAACAGGCAGATCATATAAAACTAATGAACTTCATAAGAGACGAGATCCAAGGCAAAAAGGACTGGAGAAATAAGGAAGGCAGACCTAAAGGCAGCGGAACAGCTCAGGAACAAGTTCTTACATGGCGATCAGAGCATCCAGACGGTAAAAAGATAGAGTGTCATAGAGATACACAACTGAGCAGAGTAACAATAGATAGGTGGTGGAATACAACAATGGATAAGAATAATGACAAAGCAGCAGCTCCGATGGACTGGATCATATCAGATGGAGATAATCAGATCCTCATAGAAACAGTATCTGCAGATCAAGAAGCTCAGAAGAAGAGATTGAATGCATATGCCGAAGGTCTGAAGGAGTTTTACGGCAAGAAAAAGGAATAAAACAAGGTTGTGTATAGGGTTGTGAGTGAAAATAACCTATAAACAGCACCTTATTCGGTATAATTTATATTATAGGGGGAATTAGAAAACCTCGGAATGCCTTATTTTATTGGCTTCTGAGGTTTTGTGTTTTCCTCAAAGGACGAATTACAACCCAATTTTGTATATTTATTCAGGGATTTTATCGATTTATACCCGATTTTTGCAAATACTACAACGTTTCACACAATTTGTTACAACGGGTTGTGATACTAAATGAAATATCCCTGTAATTCCAATACTTTGATAAGAGTGGTAGAGTTGTATTAGGTTATCACAACTTTAGTTGTATAAGGAGTGCGTTATGATTTCATTCAAGGAGTATGCTACAGATCACAGAATATCTTATGAAGCCGTAAGGAAACAGGTGAGCCGATACGAGAAAGAGCTTTCCGGTCATATCGAGAAGCGGAATCGTAAGCAGTACCTTGATGACTATGCGGTAAAGTTCCTTGATGAAAGAAGAAATAGTAATGTTGTGGCTGTCTTAAGTGATGATATTAAAAATGAGGCAGCAAGGAATGAAGAACTCCAAGAAGAGAATAAGCAGCTCCTGTATAAGATCGCCCAGCTTGAAGAGCAGCTCCGAGATGCTGAGAAGGATCAGGGGAAGATCGCACTCATAGAAGCCAACATTAAGAAGCTCGAAGCATCACATGAAACAGTAACGGCAGAGAATAAGGAACTTACAACCAAGGTTGCGCAACTGGAAAAGGATAAAGAATACCTGGCAAAGGAAAATGCAGCACTAGAAAAAGAGCGAGATTCTTATGTGCCGTCCATCTTCGGATTCTTTAGGAAGAAAAAGGAATAAAGTAAAAAATCTAGGGATAAAGTAAAAAGGGGAGAGGTGCTCCCCTTTTTTACTGATTTTTTTCGGCAGCACCGTCAGCTGCCTGAGCTCCCGGTGCTGCCTTTGCATCGTTCAGAGCTTTTGAGTAAAATCCGCCGCGATTTTCTTGACCGCGCAGAAAATCGCGGAGTGCATTTTGCATCGATCCTTCTGTGATCATATCTCCGTATACTTCCTCGCAGATTGCGCCGATCTGGATCAGACGGTGAGCACGAGCGCGGCGATCGTCACTGCTGTTATATTCCTTATTGAATGATTTACGAGCTTTCTCTTTTTCAGCTTTCTTTTGACGAGCTTCTGCTTCTCTTAATCTTGCTTTATCTATCTCTAATTTTCTCTTGAGATCTTCTACCTGTTCTTTTGGACTTTTTTTGGGCATATCCTTACTCCTTTCGTTTAGTCCCATTAATGGTCATATCTACATGTTATTATAACACGGTAACCCGAAAATATGTTTACCTTTATATGTACTTTCGGGGGGAACGGTACTATAATACTCTTGAAGCTTTGAGTAATACCTTATGGATATAAGGGCGCACTTACGGACACACTCGCAAGCGAGTATGTCCTCAGTGCGCAAAGGGCAAGCCCCTTGACCCCTTAAATTTCGTTCGGTAAACCTCACGAAAGGAGCAGCACACAATGGCAATCTATCATTGCTCAGTAAAAGTCATAGGCAGAAGCGCAGGGCGTTCAGCCGTTGCGTGTGCTGCTTATCGTTCCGGCGAGAAATTGCACTCGGAAGAAACAGACCGCACCTTTGACTATACAAACAAAGGTGGTGTCGTTTATTCCGAGATCGCACTTTGTGCGAATGCGCCGGAACGCTTTCTCGACCGTGAAACACTCTGGAATAGTGTTCAGACGGTCGAGAACAAATCCGACTCGCGTCTTGCTCGCGAATTTGAGGTGGCTCTGCCTCTCGAATGCAGTAAAGAAGAATGGATCAAGATCGGCAGAGAGTATGCTGCGTATATGACAGAACAGGGAATGATAGCTGACTGGGCTATTCATGATCCTGTTAATAAAGATACGGGCATCCGACAGAATCCTCATATTCATATGATGTGTACGACCAGACCCATCAAGGAAAATGGCGAATGGGGCGAGAAGGAGAAGAAGGGATATAAGTTAGATAAAAAAGGACAGAAGATCCCCGTGATCGATCCTGAAACTGGAAAACAGAAGATCGGTGCCAGAGGACGTAAGATGTGGCAACGAGAGAAAATCGATGCCACAGGTTGGGATAATAAATCCAAAGTTCTCGAATGGAGAGCTAAGTGGAGCGAAGTTGTTAATAAATACCTTGAACCGGAGCAGAAGATCGATCACAGAAGTTACAAAGATCAGGGGATAGATCGTATCCCAACTATTCATGAGGGATTCGTAGCCAGGAAAATCGACAAGGAGTTACAGGCAGAAAACCCGATGCAGCATTCGGAGCTTGTACAGAAGAACATTCAGATTAGGGAACAAAACCGCCTGATCCAGAAGATGAACGAGATCCGATTGAGGATCACAGAGAAAGCGAGGGCATTGTATGACCGAATTAGAGAACTTACAGGAAATGGAAAGCTTGATAGATCAGTTGGAGCAGAGCTTGCTATCGCTGGAGCAGGAAAACAAGGAATTGAAGGAATTAAACGCGACATTGAACGCAGAGAACGAGAAACTCCATCAATACTTGAAAGAGCTAGGGCAAGAATAACTGCCCTGAAAGAGAAGACGCTCTCTAAAGACATTAGTAATACTGATATAAGGGAGGAAACACAGGAGGTAAGACATAATGCCGGATCAGAACAACTTGCCGGACTTATCAAGAGAAGAACAGCAAGATCTGCTGGACTTAGCAACGGAGCAAGCGGATCAGATCGATCAGCTGCAGCAGAAGCTGGAAAGTCAGCTCTCGATAAACTCAGAGCTAGGGCAAGAGCTGCAGAAAGCGCTCGAGAAGAACGAGAAGCTAAACAACTCCGATCTGCTATTGAAGGAAGCAGAGAAATTAAGCCAAAACGCTCAAGAGGTCAAGACCTCAGCCTCTAAAGCGGTTGATGAAGCCAACCGCCGGGCTGAGTATGCCGAAGCGGAAAGGGATAGAGCATTAAAACAATCATCAAGGGATAGGGCAGCAGCTGCAGAAGAGCGAAGATCTGCAGAACGGTATAAAGCGGAACAAGAACAGCTCAAAAGGGACGAGCTTAAACTTATAGATCAGTCTGCAGAAGAGAAAATTAAAGCCGAGAAGGCACGGCTGCAGCGTGATAACGAATTATCCAAGGACAAGACAAAAAAGCATTACAAGGCTGAATATGCAGCAAAGGAGACACAGCATTTTGCTATGTTTCTTTTTTGCACGGTATGGTGTGTTATACAGGCTGTATTTACTCCGAAGGTAACAGAAGATATATCTCAGGTGATATCCTGGATCGCCAAGTATGCGGTATCTGCGTGGGGCTGGATCTTGTCCTGGAGTGATGGAGCTGCATCTATTACCAACGGCATATCCAACACTACAGTTGCAACCGTGTTGTACTGGGTTGTAGGTGTCTTAGTGGGTGTTATATTAGGCATTCTGCTTTATGTTGTGGTTATGGTTGGACCGATATATGTATCGTGGTTGTACTTTGCCAGCAAGCATTTTGACCGCTATAACAAGCGCTTTATGGCATACACAGGTGTTTTGTGGATTGTTGCATCGTATGCGATGCCCGAGATCCCGGTTAACATATTCCTTATCTGGATCGGGCTGCAGCTGTTAACGGCTATTCTGAAGGGAATAGAGGCATGGTACACGAATAAGGAATACTACGAACGCGAACAGCTCTGGACAACGGTACGCGAGAAGATATTACCGCCGTTGATAATCATAGCCGGAGTGATCGGAGCGATTCTGTATCTAAGGTGGATCAGCACAAAGTTCTAATAAATAAGCCCCTGAGAAGGGGCTTAGTTTGATTAATTTCATGAAAAAATGAACAATGCCGTTGCGGAGACCGGCATTGTTCTGGAGGGTTATTAAGGGATGTCATGGAATTGACTACCTTGTAATTATTAATTCGCGGATATTTCCACTGATACTTTTATGTTCCCATAAGCGATGAAAGTCCTGATGCTTGTACATATAATAAAAGCTTGCCAAGAAGTCTATGCAAAGAGCTATTATCAGGATAACACTGAAGACATTGAGAGACGTTGAACTGTGAGAATGCATCGAGTCCATTATCGGAACAAACGCATATTTCATAAATCCTGTAATTATCAGTGAGAATCCGATACTCGTAAACAGACTTGTATAGCGGGTAAAATGTAGAGGAAGACTGGTATAGTCCCAGTAGTGGATGCCACAAATCTTCTCGACTACAGTACCAAGCAATATTTCTCCAAGAGATACGATTATGAAGCAAATCACGCAATATAGGAACGCATTCGATTTGTCCGGAACACCCAGAACGAAGTATATGAACATGACCGCTATACCATACCCTAACAGGAAAGGTAAGTTCATATTGCGGTTATCAACATACCCCTTGCGAACCGAGATCCATATATTCTCAAGCAGAAAGCCAAGAAAGGATATCAGGCTCATCATGAGGAAATAGTCATATACTGTGTAATCACTCTTCATAGTCGAACCTTATCTTATAGTGCTCTTTCATTTTCAATGCGTGATTAAACATAGATACCATCCGATAGAAACCATCCATGTCAGGATCTATGTAGTAATAGTTCTTAGTGCCTTCTTTGTGAACTTTAATTATTCCTGCATCTTTAAGTATCTGCAGGTGATGAGAGACAGCAGGTCTCGACAGATTTGTCGTTGCTGCAATATCGTTCACTCTCATGCCGTTAAAACTGCCATGTTTGAGCATTTCAAGAAGAATATGCTGTCTTACCTCATCTCCTACGGCAATAAACACCTTCTGATTTGCTTTGAATTCTTCCGCAAGTATAGCTATGTCTTCTTTAAGTTCCATATCATCCACCTGTTTAATCGTTTAAGTAATTTTACGATAAAAACAAGCATATGGATCATTGGTAAAGAAAACGTAGATGGATGACCGGTAATGAAAAGGGCCCGGAGATGTAAGCCCCGAGCCTTGTTCATTGTTCTTTAGCCTTCAATGGCGATCGTTGTGTTGGAAGGAAGAGCCTTAAGTTCCTTCTTCGGGATGCAAAGCTTTAATACACCGTCTTCGAATTTTGCCTTAACGTCTTCGGTCTTTACACCTTCACCGACATAGAAGCTCCTCTGCATGGATCCAGCGTATCTTTCCTGACGAATGACCTTGCCATGCTTCTTTTTCTCACTGTCGTGCTCCTTAGCGGCACTGATGGTAAGGTAACCATTCTCAAGATTGATCTGGATCTGATCCTTCTTGAATCCTGGAAGATCCACATCCATCTCATAATCTTCTTCGTTCTCGTGGACATCGGTCTTCATGAGGTACTGTGCGTGTTTTCCGTAAAGCTGCTTGTCGATATTAGCAAGCTCTCTCGTAGGGTAACCCCAAAAATCATCAAACAAATCTTCTCCAAATAAACCGGACATCAACATACTAATCATCTCCTTTGAATTGTTGTTATCCGAGCAAGAGGTGGAGGTCTGATTTCTTCTTTGATCCTCGTTCCTTTGTTCTGACTACATTATAGTCCATCAATTAGCACTCGCAAGAGGTGAGTGCTAATCATTTTTGACTATCTTTGACTTTCGTTTTTGTGCAGTTTTTGATGAGTCACTCTTTGATAACGGGACTATAATAATGGGGGTTGTGTATTACTTACCTGTTTAACCCAATCTAATGAATAGCTAACCACATTATTTAATCCCGAGATTTGCTCCCGGGCATAGTAGGTTATATTCAGGATTATCCGAACTGATCAAGTCTTTTTATCGGATGCCTTATAACAGTCTTCATCTTCTCAGGCAAACATTTTCGAGGATCAGATAAATAGATCTCATGATGCATTCTTTCTGAATTCAGATTGTTTTCATAACCGTTTTGCGCCAGATAATCATCCATAAGTTTTACAGTAACCGGTTCATTATCATAAGGACCAATGTGCATTATCTGTACACAAAGGCCTTCGTTAACGGTAAGGAACTTAACTTGCGAACAATCGGTTTTCTTTTTCTTCGTTGCGGTCATGACAGCCCACTCGATATCTTTGCCGGATATAAAGTCAGGCAAACGTATTACGGATATCCAGTTGAAAGACGTCTTATCAGCGTAGTTAACTCCATCGGTTCCGTCCTGCCACCAAAAGCCTTCCAGTGGCGGCACAATATACTCATAAAACCCGTTGATCTTATAATCGGTCTTATAACTCATCCTGAGAGTATAAGCCACCGCATATAAGCTCTCCAACGCCTTCTTATAATCTCCGGTCTCATCATTGGGATCACCGGATCCTCTGACAGCCAGATAGTTAATTGACGGAATATTTACGATCTCCGGTTTATTCTTCGGCTGATAGTATTCTTTGAATTCCTTTTTAAGATCAAATGCCATCGTTATCAACTCCTAAGCCGCTTTACACGTTCATCCACATTCTTCATGAAATCTTCTTCGGACATCTTGGGATCTCTTGTTCCGAGTATAAGATCACAAGGTAGCATGTTGCATTCACCGCATGACTGATAGCCGTTCTTGATCCTGCAGCAATGATAGATAGGGCATTCTTTTCCTTCGGGTGCGTGAAAGACCTTACCGCATAGAGCATTACAGCCTTTACACATCGTTCCATAACAGTAGCATGCGCTGCAGTCTGAACCGCAACAACTTATAAGATCATTCATTCCCCGTTATCTCCTTTTGCTTTTTCTTGCTGAAACTACCAAGGATCAGCTCATATGACTTATCGAGCATTTCCCGAAGAATATCATCCGGTACTTCTCCATCTGCTTTTACCGAGTTCCAATGCGTCTTGTTCATATAGTACCCCGATAGTATATCCTCATATTGCTGGCGCCAAAACTCTCCCTCGAGAGGTTCCAGCTTCAACGTAATGTAATATGGCTTATCACTATCATCCAGGCATATCGCAGCGAACATCTTTTCACCGATCTTATAACGTATCCAGTTCCATTCCTGCTGCAGATCCTTTGTTACACCGGGCTTTCCCAAGAGATATTTATCGATCCACTCGTACTTCATTCTTTGCTTCCTCCGTATTTTTCGATCATAGCTTCTGCCGTTTTCATAAGCTTATCCCGGACCTCCTGCGGTTCGATCACTTCCGCCTTATCACCAAACGTGAGCATCCACATAGTAAGATTATCCATGTCAACGTAATCTCTTATAAGAAGGAGCCTGCCATCCTGCTGTACTTCGTAGCAGTCAGGTCCGAATTCCTCGACCAAACGCCACTTCATATCAGGATCAAATAAGGCCTTGAGTATGATATTCTGCGGGTGATTCAGCCCGGAACTAAGTTCGGGTACCGGTACATTTCTGCAGATGAACTCCTTCTTGCTCTCCTTTACCTTGTCCATGCGGTTAAGCTTAAACAGCCGATAATCTTTGCGTTTCAGACACCATCCATATACATACCAGCTCGACCATTTGAAAACGATATAATAAGGTTCTATCTTCCTGTTGCTTTCTCCTTTCGGTCCATAGTAAGTAAACGCGACAAGATGTCTTTTCTCTATCGCATCCTGAATTGTCGATATCTTTGGCGCCAGAGAATCCCTGTACCAGGATGAGAGATCTATCAGAATTGAATCTCTGCCGCTGATGAATTCCGAAGATCCAGTCTGGATCTTTTCCATCAGTTGACTGTAATAACTACTTCCGCTCACGCTGTCGAGACTTCGAAGTCCCGCGAGGATCATCTGCATATCCTTAGATGTAAGGATCGTCCGGTCCATCTTATATCCGTCTGCAATACTGATGCCGCCACCTACACCTTGTGTAGTACGTATTGGTATTCCCGCATACAGCAGATCATCTATGTCGCGGTTGATGGTCCTCCTTGACACCTCGAACCGCTCAGCCAGTTCCGGAGCTGTTACCGTCTCTTCCTGAAGCAGTATTGACAATATACCGATAAGCCTGTCTATCTTCATCCTGTTTACGCTCCGTTCTGATCATAACAAAATAAACATGACAACAGTCTGTCATGTTTATTCTATCAGTTTCTATTCTTTTTTCTTATATATATTCCGTAGCTATTCTATAAAAGCAATAGGCCATCCACACAAGCCACGTGTATTCCCATTTCCATGTAATAAGACTAATGATGAGATATAACAGTGCAACCGTAATAGCAATGATCCAGTTATGAATCTTCTTTTTTCGTTTCTGTTCATTAATAGAAATATCGACTATATTAGATATTAAGTCATCCGTCTTGGGATTACTCTCCAGTCTTTCTCCGGCTATTATTTCAGAAACAGATATTCCAAGCGCCTCAGCTAATGGTTCAATTAATGAAATATCGGGAAAGCCCTTTGCAGTTTCCCATTTAGAAATAGTCGCATTCGACACTCCAATTCTGTCAGCAAGCTGCTTTTGAGTCAGACCATTTTCTTTTCTTATTTGTGCTATAAGCATTCCTGTTTTTTCATTGTTCATTATAAAGACACTCCTTTTTTCTTTTATAATAGACAATGATCTTTAAATAATACAATCAACGCTGAGTAGAATCGCACGACTCTACGTAAAACTGATTATATAACTTACCATCACATCATCCTAACAAACAGGTATTTTTCTACTTGGCAATCAAGCCGTTCCTTTTAAGCATTACAAGGTAAATATATGCAACAGCTGTTCCGGCGGTTCCAAATACGGCATCCCAAATATCCGGGGTGTTCAGGAATGGAAGAAGACACTCATATACGATTCCAAGTACTGCAATAAGTAAAGCTACTATACTAATGATTCTAAGTTTTCCTCCGAAACAAAGAACAATAAAGCCGACAATCAGCAATGCCATCATACACAGAGCGAAGTTCGTTATGTGTGAAAGAAAGAAACCGGGAAGCAGTATTATTCCGGGATCAATAGTGTTAAGCCAGCGGGACATCATGCAAAAAGCGCCGACGGCTATCAGGCACAAATAGATGATCAAATACTTTTTCTTGGCTTCATATTTTTGCACAGAAACTGCTCCTTACTCAACGCTGTATGTATCTTTTCCCTATTATTCAAAAGAGTATTATACTGTTTATTATGCCCTCTAATCCTGGCATTAAGGAAGCGTTGTCAGGATTCTCACGCAGTTTAGATTGTCAAGAAAACCGATACATGCAGTTTCAAATTCGGTCAACCCAACTTTTTCTATGGGAAAATGTCCAGCTCCGGGGAGCATGGTCATCTTCTTATTAATGCGGAGCTTATCATAAAACAGTCTGCTAAGTTCCGGAGCTGTCCACCTGTCTTCCGCAGGATGGACCAGCAGTACAGGGCATTTATTGAAGTCCTGGGGCTCTATTTCAATGTCGGGATTAAGCATGCCATACAGGAACTCCAATGATACTTTTGCCCCACTTGAAAGCTCATCACGTATAAGGATTTCGGCCAGTTCTTCATTGTTCACGATAGCCTTCATATTGCAAACAGACTTCATAGGAAGTTTCAAATTGCCAAAAAGACGATGTGACATCTTTAAGAACGGTTTGCCAATAACCGCCATCATTTTTGATGAAGCAGTTTCCCTGGTCACCTGCTTGATCCTCTGATCCAAAAGACAAGTTGCCAGTATACCATCTATGCTATCGAGCCTGCAGGCAACTTGATAGGCCAGCATCCCGCCGGCACTTAATCCAAAAACAAATAAGGGAACACCTGTTCTTCGGAATGAATCACACACGGCAACACCGCATCCTATCCAGTCAGGATATGAGACTTTTCCCTTATAAACAGTGAGACCGTACAATGGAAGATCCGGACATATGACCTCGTATCCGGCCCGCCATAACGGGAGCGCTATAAATTCCAGAAGTCTGCCGTTTCCACCGACGCCATGAAAGAGAACGACAATGCCTTTTGGGTTCTCATGAACATACCTGTCTATATGAACATCATACTCTTCGATCTTCATATACATTTCTTCCGGAAGCGTATCATCATTCAACCGGTTTTCTTCAGGAAGATAAGATTGGATCTCTTTCCAGGCTTTTTCCTCTTTATAGGTGTTCGATCTCATATTTTAGCATTTGATTTCTGTTTGTTTTTCTGATGATTTTCGTGACAAACCTTACTTGATTTTAAGGCCGTCTTTGAAAGCTTCTCCGACTCTTCCGCCTACCTTGTAGTAGCCGTGTGTATAAGGATCGAATGCGATTGCCTCCAGAGAGTCGATATCAACCTTATCATCTTTAAGAAGATTCTCTTCTACTGATGTTCTCAGTACCTTGCCAATCACGCCGATACCGGTAGCATCGTTCTGATATTCAATGAACTCGCATTCCAATGCAATTGGCAACTCATTAATAATCGGTGCATCTACGATATCTGACTTTGTAAATGTCATGCCGCTCTTAGCAAACTTATCAGGTTCCTTGTTTCCACTGACAATACCAAAGTAGTCGGCTTCAACTACATGCTTAGCATCTGCAATATGAACTACAAAGCCTTTATGAGCCTTGATGTTCTGTACCGTTTTGTGTGTCTCTGTAAGGTTAAGAGCAACCTGATCACGCTCGAGCATTGTGCCCCAAGCTGCGTTCATAACATCTACCGTTCCGTCTTCATTGAAGGTGGAGATCAATAAAACCGGCATAGGGAAGATTGCTTCCGTTGTCTTTATTTCTTTTTTCATAATGCAATTCTCCTTATATATGAAGTAATAAATATCCTCTTAGAATTATATCATCCCGGTAAAGAATGCCATATACTCAGAACTTACATCTCTTACCTCTTTTCTTACATCTAACGGACAGATAGATACAGATAGTTGTAGTCAATTT
>Ga0256869_1000504_pt1 | contig 16465 bp, 15 predicted proteins | sample RumenRJG_05RNA_FD_186096 | JGI IMG/M metagenome (GOLD analysis project Ga0256869, IMG submission 186096) | Metatranscriptome of bovine rumen microbial communities from Lethbridge, Alberta, Canada - Rumen RJG_05 (Metagenome Metatranscriptome) | ecosystem: Host-associated > Mammals > Digestive... | reverse complement strand
CTTTGAACTTTCTCTCTTTGAGAGCGAGCGGAGCTCGAGCGGAACTTTGAACTTTGAGGTTTGAACTTTAAGATTTGAAATGCTAAAAAATGTTCATAAACGATGAAGTAAAAGAAAAAATGTTTATCTTTGCAGATTAGAAATTACAAATTAAATTATTAGAACGATGAAACAATTTCTGAAGTATGTATTAGCCACTGTGACAGGTATCATTCTGGTACTGATTATCGTGGGTATTCTGGGAGGTATCTCCCTCGTAGGTATGGCGGCCAAGAGCGCCAGCACGACACAGGTGGAGGAGAATTCGGTGTACACGCTGAAGCTGTCGGGCATGCTGAACGAGCGTGCTGCCAGCAATCCATTGGCAGAATTGACAGGACAGGTGAGCGAAAACCTGGGACTGGACAATATGCTGGAAGCCATTCAAAAGGCTAAGGAGAACGAGAACATAAAGGGTATCTATATCGAGGCTGGTGCCTTCAGCAGCGATACACCTGCCTCATCGCACGCCATCCGCGAGGCCCTGTTGGACTTCAAGAAGAGCGGCAAGTGGATTGTGGCATATAGCGACTCCTATACGCAGAACACCTATTATATATGTAGTGTAGCTGACAAGGTGTACCTGAATCCAGAGGGTATGTTAGACTGGCACGGACTGGGTGGCGAGTCATACTATGTCAAGGACCTGCTGGCCAAGTTTGGTGTGAAGTTCCAGGCTGTAAAGGTTGGAAAATATAAGAGTGCTGTAGAAATGCTGACAGCAGACCAGATGAGCGACTTCGACCGCGAGCAGACGATGGCTTATCTGAACGGTATCTGGAAGGTGATGCTGGACGACGTGTCAAAGAGTCGTAAGGTGAGCGTTGACTCGCTGAACGCATATGCTGATCAGCTGCTGACCTTCGCTGACCAGAAGGAGCTGGTGAGCAAGAAGATGGTGGACAAGCTGATGTATACCGACGAGGTGAAGGGCGAAATCAAGAAGTTGCTGAAGATTGACGCCAAAGAAGAAATCAAACAGTTGACCACTGGCGAGATGCAGAACGTGAAGGGTGCTAAGAAGGAAGGCGACCAGATAGCTGTTTACTATGCCTACGGCGAGATTGTTGACTCAGAGACGGGCAGCATGACAGACACAGACCACAACATTGTGGCCAATACGGTTTGCAAGGACCTGGAGAAGTTGATGAACGATGACGACGTGAAGGCTGTAGTACTGCGCGTGAACTCTCCTGGTGGTTCTGCCTACGCTTCCGAGCAGATATGGCGCGCAGTAACCAACCTGAAAGCCAAGAAGCCCGTTGTGGTTTCGATGGGTGGCTATGCTGCCTCGGGTGGTTACTACATCAGCTGTAATGCCAACTACATCTACACAGAGCCCACCACACTGACGGGTTCCATTGGTATCTTCGGTATGTTCCCAGACGTCAGTCAGTTGCTGACCCAGAAGTTGGGTGTGAAGTTCAGCGAGGTAAAGACCAACAAGCACTCGGCCTTCGGAGCTATGTCGCGCCCCTTGAACGCAGACGAGACTGCTCTGCTGGAGCAATATATCGATCGTGGCTATAAGCTGTTCCGCAAGCGTGTGGCTGATGGCAGAAAGTTGAAGGTGGAGCAGGTAGAGGAGATTGCCCAAGGTCGTGTATGGCTGGGTAACGACGCTCTGCCCATCAAGCTGGTGGATGCCGTTGGTTCGCTGAACGATGCTGTGAAGAAGGCTGCCGAACTGGCTAAGCTGAAGGAATATCACGCCACAGCTTATCCTGAGGAAGAGAGCTGGCTGAGCAGTCTGTTCGACAATGTAACGAAGAAGAGTTACCTGGACGAGGAGATGCAGGCTGCGCTGGGCGAGTATTATGAGCCTCTGCGATTCCTGAAGAATCTGGACAAGCAGAGTGTCATCCAGGCCCGCATGCCATACATTATTAATATAAAGTAAAAAGGTGGAAGGCGATTTCATCAGAATCAACAAGACGCTGCGCCCCCTGAGCTGGGTATATGGGCTGATTGTCAGGACGCGTAATCTGATGTTCGAAACGGGCATCCTGAAAACGCGTACCTTCGACGTTCCCATCATCTCAGTAGGTAACATTACCGTAGGGGGATCAGGAAAGACTCCACACGTGGAATACCTCATCAGGCTGCTGATGAAGGATTTCAACGTGGCTGTGCTCAGTCGAGGATATAAGCGCAAGAGCACGGGGTTTATCCTGGCAGACGCCAACAGTACGGCAAGGGATATCGGTGACGAGCCGTACCAGATGAAACGCAAATTCGAGCAGGTGACAGTGGCTGTCGACAAGAACCGCTGTCATGGAATAGACATGCTGGAAGAATGTGGAGTAAAGCCCGAAGTGATTTTACTCGATGACGCCTTCCAACACCGATACGTCAAGCCAGGAATCAACATCTTGTTGGTAGACTATCACCGACTGATTATCTACGACGAGATGCTGCCTTCCGGCAGGCTGAGGGAGCCCAAAGAGGGAAAGAATAGGGCTGACATCGTGATAGTGACAAAATGTCCGAAGGAAATAAAACCCATCGACTATCGTGTCATCACCAAAGCGATGGACCTCTACCCGTATCAGCAATTATACTTCTCAACCATCAACTATGGTGGACTGGAACCGATATTTAATGGAGCTCCGAAAAGAATGGAAGAGCTCGTGAACGAAAACGTGCTCCTGCTGACAGGCATTGCTTCGCCTCAACAGATGGTGCACGACCTCTCACCGCAATGCGGGCATCTACAGCCGCTGTCCTTCAGCGACCATCATCACTTTGACGCGAAAGACGTACAACAGATTAACGACACCTTTGCTACCTTGGAAGGTCCGAAGTGTATCGTGACTACTGAGAAGGACGCCACCCGACTGGAGGGTCTGGAAGGACTGAGCGACGAAGTGAAAGCCAGCATCTATACGTTGCCAATTACTATTCAGTTCTTACAAGAACAACAAGAATCCTTTAACAATTACATTACAGACTATGTACGCAAAAATTCAAGAAACAGCATCCTGGTTGAAAGAAAGGATGACAACAAGCCCCAAGACAGCAATTATTCTGGGAACAGGTCTCGGACAATTAGCTTCAGAGATAACTGACAAGCTGGAGTTTCCCTACAGCGAGATTCCCAACTTCCCCGTTTCAACAGTAGAGGGCCACAGCGGCAAACTGATTTTCGGTAAGCTGGGTGGCGTAGACATCCTGGCTATGCAGGGACGTTTCCACTACTATGAGGGATACAATATGAAGGAGGTTACCTTCCCCGTTCGTGTCATGTACGAGCTGGGTATTAAGACTCTCTTCGTATCGAACGCTGCTGGTGGCATGAACCCCGCTTTCAAGATTGGTGACCTGATGGTAATCACCGACCATATCAACTTCTTCCCAGAGCATCCGCTTCGTGGTAAGAACTTCCCCACAGGTCCTCGTTTCCCAGATATGCACGAGACCTACGACCACGAGCTCATCAATCTGGCCACGAAGATTGCCAAGGAGAAGGGCATCCGTCTGGTTTATGGTGTATACCTTGGCACCACAGGTCCTACCTTCGAGACACCTGCAGAGTATAAGATGTATCGCACGCTGGGTGGTGACACCGTTGGTATGTCTACTGTTCCTGAAGTGATCGTTGCCCACCACTGTGGCATCAAGACTTTCGGTATCAGCGTTGTTACCGACCTGGGAGGCTTCGACAATCCTGTTGAGGTCAGCCACGAGGAGGTTCAGGAAGCTGCAGACAAGGCTCAGCCACTGATGACTGAGATTATGCGCGAAATGATTAAACGTACCGCACAATAAATGGAAATAGCATCATTAGGAGAATTTGGCTTGATAGACCAACTGACAAAGGACATCAAGCCCAATAACGAATCAACAAAGTACGGCGTAGGCGACGACTGCGCCGTACTTCACTATCCAGCGTCAGAGGTACTCATCACCACAGACATGCTGATGGAGGGCGTACACTTTGACCTGACGTATATTGACTTACAGCACCTGGGCTATAAGTCGGCAATGGTTAACATCAGCGATATCTTCGCCATGAACGGGACACCCCGACAGATGACCGTTTCGCTGGCGCTGAGCAAGCGCTTCTGCGTGGAAGATATGGAGATGTTCTATAGCGGACTGCGCATGGCTTGCGACAAATGGGGTATCGACATTGTAGGTGGCGACACGACATCGTCGTATACTGGTCTGGCGATCAGCATCACCTGTATCGGTGAAGCCCAGAAGGAAGATATCGTATATCGCAACGGTGCCAAGGAAACCGACCTGATTTGTGTCAGTGGCGACCTGGGTGCAGCGTATATGGGACTGCAGTTGCTGGAGAGAGAGAAGAGCGTATTCTACCAGATGGTGGATGAAGCTAAGAAGAAAGGGAAGCCTGCACCCGACTTCCAACCTGACTTTGCTGGCAAGGAATATCTGTTGCAGAGGCAGTTGAAGACGGAAGCCAGGGGCGACATCATCCAGAAACTGCGTGAGGCGGGTATCCGTCCCACAGCGATGATGGACATCAGCGATGGCTTATCCAGTGAGCTGATGCATATCTGCAAGCAGAGCAAGGTGGGTTGCCGCATCTTCGAAAAGCAGATACCCATCGACTACCAGACGGCAGTGATGGCAGAAGAAATGAACATGAACGTAACGACCTGTGCCCTGAACGGTGGCGAGGACTATGAGCTGCTGTTCACCGTGCCCATAGGCGATTACGAGAAGATACAAGCATTAGACGACGTCAAGATGATTGGCCACATTACCAAAGAGAGCTTGGGCCAAATACTCGTGACGCGTGATGACCAGGAATTTGAGCTGAAGGCTCAAGGCTGGAATCCCTTGAAATAATTATCGCTGGAATCCCTTATAATAGTAGAGTGCTGCACCAATAGCCGTGCAGAACTCTGCGTATTTGGGGATGTGGAAGCGTACGCCGTAAACCTTCTCCAGATTAGGATAAACCTCTTTACACTGAGGCCAAAGGGTCAGATTACCAATCAGCACGAAATCCTTGATGCCTGAGTTCAGGGCTGAGAGGATGGCTGCTGAGCCAATGGTCTGCAACACCATCGTGATGATGCCCAATGCAATGTCTTCCTTGGGGGCATCATATTGGGCCTTAGAAAAGAGCGAAGCGGTGGCATCCATAGGCAGACCTGGCAATGGCTGACTGGAGATATCGCCAATGGAAAGGTTGATATGATGGATATCGCCTTGAGCAGCAAGACTACGGATTTGCTGGGGATCGCGGGTGTTCAGCATGACACGGCTCAAGCCTTGCAAGGTGCCGCCTCCGATGCCAATACCACCAATGTGCTGGATATTGTCACCTTCGCATTGTACAAAACTGGTACCTGTACCCATGGAGACAACGATAGCCTTATCCACCCCACTCTCGAAGCGGGCGCCAAGACCATCGGCAATAAACTCATCGGTCTTGCCAGTAGGCAGTCCATAGACGGGTTCATTGATATAAGATGAACCCACACCCGTAACCATCACCTGTTCGACATCGCCCAGGCTGATGTTATTGTCGTGGAGATACTTTCCAAATGCACCATAAAGCGAGGTTACAGGGTCAGCTGCAGTGATGCGGATGGGCGAAATGACCTGACGGTCACTCAGTCCGACAATCTTAGTGGTAGAGATACCTACGTCTATTCCAATTACGATTCCCATAGTTCTAATTTATTAAAAAACCCCTGCTAGAGAAATCTCTAAATCAGGGGTTTCAATGAAAGGAGGAGTGGTACCTCCAGGAATCGAACCGGGGACACACGGATTTTCAGTCCGATGCTCTACCAACTGAGCTAAGGCACCATTGTGTTCACTGCATTCCTTTCGTTTGCGGGTGCAAAGGTAAGAAGAAAAAATGGTTCTGCCAAACTTTTCTGCAAATATTTTTAGAAAGAGGTTCTTTTTTCTCGTTTTTTACGATTTACGATGCTTGTCGAACCTATGAAGGAAATAGTTGAAGGCCTCCATGCCCACAAGTACCAAGAGTGTACTGACAATGGAAAGGACATACATGCCTCCACCACAAGCCAAGCCAATGGCAGCTGTTACCCAAAGACCCGCAGCTGTGGTCAAGCCACTGACTACATTCTCGTCCTTACGGAAGATGATGGTACCCGCACCAATGAAACCAATACCGCTGACCACCTGAGCAGCTACACGGGAGACATCCCAGCGCTGAAGGTCATCATCGCCCATGGCTTCCTGGAAACCATAGGCAGACACTATCATAAACAAAGCAGAACCCATTGCCACAAGGAAATGAGTGCGGAAACCAGCTTCCTTTGAACGGTACTCTCGTTCCAGTCCGATAAGGCTACCCAGTAAAGCAGCTATGAATATTCGTAGGATAAATTCGTACTCCATAGTTAAATGTTGTTTATTTGGCTGCAAAGATAATGGTTTTTTCGTATCTTTGCAAAAGATATAACTAAAAAAACTGAAAGATGATGCATTTACTCTTATTTGGTATTGGAATGCAGGAGGTCATTGTCATTGCCTTGATAGTACTGCTGTTGTTTGGAGGAAAGAAGATTCCCGAGCTGATGAAAGGTCTGGGCAAGGGAGTGAAAAGCTTCAAGGACGGCATGAAAGAAATCGAGGCTGACGATAAAGACGACGACAAGTCGTCTAGTGAACAGTGAAACGTTTCGCTAGTGAATAGTGATTAGTGAGAAGTGATGAATGAGCCGCAGACCTTCTGGGACCATCTGGATGTGCTGAGAGCGTCGCTCATCAGGATGGCAATAGCGGTGGTGATCTTCGGCATCGTGGCATTCTGCATGAAGGAGGCGTTGTTCAGCATTGTGCTGGCTCCTTGCTCCAGCGACTTTATCACTTACAGGCTTCTGGGCGCGGAGGCTTTCCACATCCACTTAATGAACACAGGACTGACGGAACAGTTCATGATACACATGAGGACTGCCATCTATGCCGGACTGCTGGTGGCTTCACCTTATATATTATATGAGTTCTTCCGATTCGTCTCACCAGGACTCTACCAGAACGAACGGCACTATGCGGTATGGATAGTGGGAGCAGCCTACCTGATGTTTATCATTGGAACGCTGATCAACTATTTCGTGGTATTCCCGTTGACGGTTCGTTTTCTGGGAACTTATCAGGTGAGTCCAGACGTAGCAAACATGCTGACGCTACAGTCGTATATCGACACGCTATTGGGTATGAGTCTGGTCATGGGCGTGGTGTTCGAACTGCCCGTAGTCTGCGCACTGATGGGGCGCATGGGACTGTTGACAGACCATTTCATGGCGGAATACAGAAGGCATGCTGTGGTAGCCATACTCGTGGTGGCTGCCATCATCACCCCAACAACGGATGTGTTTACGCTGTTTATCGTGGCGCTACCCATCTATCTGCTCTATGAAGTGAGCATACAAATTGTAAGAATAACTAAACTCAACAAATAGGTTTTCTATGCTAAGAACTATCAGAATTACACTGGCTACTGTGTTGCTTGTCTGCATCACATGGCTATTCCTTGACTTCACAGGAACTGCCTACGAGTGGTTTTCATGGATGCCAAAGCTCCAGTTTCTAGAAGCCATACTGGCTGTGAACATTGGAGTGATTGTCTTCCTGATTATTCTGACACTCGTCTGCGGACGTATCTATTGCTCAGTCATCTGTCCTTTAGGCATTATGCAGGACATCTTCGGATGGTTGGGTAAGAAGAAGAAGAAGAACCGTTACACCTATTCGAAAGAGGTGAAATGGTTGCGCTACCCCGTACTCGTGGTGTTTATCATTGCCTTGTTGGCTGGTGTAGGCACGCTATTCCAGTTGCTGGCCCCCTACTCCACTTTCGGATGTATTGCTACCACACTCTTGCAACCATTATGGAAGATGGGCAACAATGTGTTGGCAACCCTTGCTGAGCGGGCTGACAGCTATGCCTTCTACCATGTAGAAACAGGACTGCCCAACACGGGTGTGGTGATGACCTTCGCTATCGTGATATTGATGATCCTGATCGTATTGGCTTGGCGCAACGGTCGTACGTATTGCAACACCATCTGCCCTGTAGGAACGGTGCTGAGTTTCATAAGCCGTTTCTCGTTCCTGAAGATACAATTCAATGAGAGTAAGTGCAAGAACTGCTCGATGTGTTCGAAGAACTGCAAATCAGCATGCATAGACTATAAGACGCATACTGTGGATTATAGTCGCTGTGTGGTTTGTGGTGACTGCATTGAGAGCTGTAAGTTTGGAGCGCTGAAGTATAGTTTCTCTAGACAGACTAGTAGAACTAGTAAGACTAGTAAGACTAGTAAGACTGGTGAAACTCCCATCGACGAGAGCAAGCGCAGCTTCCTGGTAACCACCGCTTTGCTGACCACAGCGGCGATGGCACAGCAGAAAGACAAGGTGATGGATGGTGGATTGGCAGAGATTGAAGACAAGGTGGCTCCCGAGAGACAAACCCTGTTGACACCTCCAGGATCGCGCTCGATGAAAAACTTTGCTCAGCACTGTACCGGATGTCTGTTGTGTGTGTCGGAGTGTCCCAACCAGGTGCTGAGACCATCGACCGACTTGCTACACTTGATGATGCCCACCATGTCGTACGAACTGGGATACTGTCGTCCGGAGTGTAACAGATGTTCGGAGGTTTGTCCCACGGGTGCCATACTGCCTATCAAGAAAGAGGATAAATCATCAACGCAGATGGGTCATGCCGTATGGATTAAGAAGAACTGCGTGCCACTGACAGATGGTGTAGAATGTGGCAACTGTGCACGTCACTGTCCTGTGGGTGCTATCGAAATGGTACCCAGCGATCCAGACGATGAAGAATCACCAGCAGTACCTGCTGTAAACGAGGCTCGCTGCATTGGTTGTGGAGCCTGTGAATATCTCTGTCCTGCAAGACCGTTCTCTGCAATCTATGTGGAAGGACACGAAGTGCACAAAGAAATTTAATTCAGAAAGAAATTAGGGGAAATTAAGGGAAATTATCTCAAGCACAGATAAAATTTATCACAATTTCCCATAATTTCTTTCCATAAAAAAGGAAAACAATGAAAAAAGATATATCAAGACGCAATTTCCTCAAGATACTGGGTGGTGGTGCTGTGGCTACCGCTGCTGTGATGACTGGTTGCAAACCGAAGAGTGAAACCAAGGCGGTAGACGATTACAAGAAACAAGTAGAGCCACCCGTGGGGAAGATGACCTATCGCACGAATGAGCGAACGGGTGACAAAGTATCGATATTGGGTTATGGCATGATGCGCCTGCCGTCGAAGACGGAAAACAAGGACGATTTTGACCAGGATATGATCAACAAACAGGTGGACTATGCCATAGAACATGGTGTGAACTACTTCGACACAAGTCCTGTGTATTGTCAGGGTAAGTCGGAGGCTTGTACGGGAATCGCCCTGAGCAGACATAAGCGCAGCGAGTATTTCGTAGCTACCAAATTGTCGAACTTCAACCGCGACTTCTGGACATTTGAAAAATCAAAGGAGATGTACCTGAACTCCATGAAGGAGTTGCAGGTGGATTATCTCGACTATTACCTGCTGCATGCCGTTGGCGGTGGCATGGACGAGTTCAATGGCCGTTATGTGGACAATGGTATCATGGACTTCCTGATGAAGGAACGCGAGGCTGGAAGGATACGTAATCTGGGCTTCTCGTTCCATGGCTATAAAACCATATTCGATGAGGTTTTAGCTCTGCACGAGAAGTACCATTGGGACTTTGTGCAGATAGAGCTGAACTATCTGGACTGGGACTTTGCCAACGAAATCAACAGCAGGAATGTGGATGCCCACTATCTATACGACGAACTGCAGAAACTGAACATTCCCGTTGTAGTAATGGAGCCTCTGCTGGGTGGACGACTGGCTAATCTGCCACAATATATGGCTACAGAGCTGAAACAGCGTGCGCCAGAACGGAGTGTAGCCTCATGGGCTTTCCGTTATGCTGGGACACCAAAGGGTGTGCTTACTGTACTGTCTGGTATGACCTATATGGAACACCTGAAGGACAACCTGCTTTCTTACTGTCCATTGGCGCCTCTGACCAAGACGGAACAGGAGTACTTGCATCGTGATGTGGCTGAGCGCATCGTGGGTTTGGAGAACATTCCCTGTAATGACTGTAAATACTGCATGCCCTGTCCGTATGGTGTGGACATTCCCGCCATCTTCGTACATTATAATAAATGTAAGAACGAAGGACTGTTGCCCAGAGACCGCATGGACAAGGAATACAAAGAACAACGCAGGGCTTACCTGATTGGTCTGGACAGAAAAGTGCCTAAGCTCAGGCAGGCAGACCATTGTATCAGTTGTGGACAATGCGAGCCCCATTGTCCGCAGAGCATCCGTATTCCGAGGGAACTGCGTAAGATCAGCGAATTCGTAGAAGCCTTAAAGCAAGATACGCTGACCCGTCCACAGGAAGAATAAATAAAAAAGAGCCTCTTTGGTCGTTTCCAAAGAGGCTTCTTTATTGCCTTTATCTTACACAGCCTTACTTTGCGTAAGCCACAGAACGTGTTTCACGGATAACGGTAATCTTTACCTGTCCGGGATAGGTCATCTCGTTCTGAATCTTTGATGCAATCTGTCCGCTGAGAGCCTCGGTCTCGGCATCGTCCATCTTATCGGCACCAACAATGACGCGGAGCTCACGACCAGCCTGGATAGCATAGGTCTTAGTAACACCAGGATAAGACATAGCGATAGCCTCAAGATCGTTCAGACGCTTGATGTAAGCCTCAACGATTTCACGACGAGCACCAGGACGGGCACCTGAGATAGCATCACAAATCTGTACGATAGGAGCCAGCAATGTCTGCATCTCCATCTCATCGTGGTGAGCACCAATGGCATTGCAGATATCGGGCTTCTCCTTGAACTTCTCTGCTATCTTGGCACCATAGATTGCGTGTGGATCGTCGGTATCCTCATCGGGCACCTTACCAATATCGTGCAACAAGCCGGCACGCTTAGCCTTCTTAGGATTCAAGCCCAGCTCTGCAGCCATGACAGCACAGAGGTTGGCAGTCTCACGAGCATGCTGCAACAGGTTCTGACCGTAAGAAGAACGATACTTCATCTTACCGATGATACGAATCAGCTCTGGGTGCAAACCATGAATACCAAGGTCGATAGCCGTGCGCTTACCGGTCTCGATAATCTCATTCTCCAACTGCTTCTTCACCTTGGCAACCACCTCTTCGATACGTGCGGGATGGATACGTCCGTCGGCAACCAACTGATGGAGAGCCAGACGACAAGTCTCACGACGAACAGGGTCGAAAGCTGAAATAACGATAGCCTCAGGGGTATCGTCAACCACGATTTCAACACCGCAAGCGGCTTCCAAGGCACGGATGTTACGACCTTCACGTCCGATAACACGTCCCTTGACATCGTCATTATCAATATGGAATACGGATACAGAATTCTCAACAGCCGTCTCAGTAGCTACACGCTGAATGGTCTGGATAACGATTTTCTTAGCTTGTGCATTGGCATTGAGTTTAGCCTCATCCATGATTTCATTGATATAGGCTGCTGCATCGGTCTTTGCCTCGTCCTTGAGGGACTCTACCAAGCGGGCTTTTGCCTCATCGGCAGAAAGACCAGAAAGTTCTTCGAGCTTAGCGCGCTCCTGAAGCTGCATCTTCTCCAGTTCGTCCTGCTTGATAGCGAGCAACTTCTTCTCGTTTTCGATTCGGTTTTGTTGGTTGTCGAGTTCATTCTTACGACGACCCAGTTCTTCCTGACGCTGGTTGAGTGAGATTTCACGCTGCTTCAACTTGTTCTCATTCTGTTGAATGTGCTGGTTGCGCTGCTGCACCTCCTTTTCCAGCTCGCTTTTCTTGTTCAGGAACTTCTCCTTCACCTCAAGCAGTTTCTTTTCCTTGATGACTTCCGCCTCTTTCTTGGCGGCATTGACCATCTCGTTATATTTTCCCTTGATAACAAAGCGGAAAATCAAAAAGCCACATACGCCACCCAGTACTAAGGCAGCAACAATGGCAATAATAGCAACAATAATGTTCATAAAATATTATATATAGAGTTAATGTTCAAACTACGTTTTGACTTTCCTCACGCTCGGCCATTGATGCAAGCATCATGACTCTCGCTTAATCGGAAAGTTCCCGTCACTTACGTTCGCCGAGCGCACTTTCAATCTCTGCGGTAAGCCGTGCAAGAACATCATTATAAGGAGCGGTATCATTGTGTGAACGCTCTTTCTGGTACATCAGCGCAATATCTATCAACGTCATCAGCGAAATGATATGATCACTCTTGCGTCCCTTATAAGCCTGAGCATAGGCATTGTAACGCTCGGTGATGAGTTTTGCTGCCAAACGATAGAACTCCTCATCTTCACGATTGATGACGACCTCTATGTCTTCGTCGTAGACGTGCAGTCTGATATGTAGTCGATTCTTATTCTGTTCTGCCATGGCTTGTTCTCCTTTTATTTTTCGTCGCTTAGGATTGCAATGCACTTGTTGACGTCACGTATGAGCTTGGACAACCGATCCTTGGCACCATCCAGGTTACCATCAGTGATTTCGATCATCCTAGCCATTTTCAGTGAATCATAGTCATTCTGCTGCTGTTCCAACTTGGCACGTAGCTCCGCTATGTCCTTTTTGCCGTTTTCCACCACAGCATACAATTCTGCATTCTCCTTTTTCAATTCCTGAAAGCGGAGAATCAGTTGTCGCAAACGGGTCTCAAACGTCGTTATTGTCTTCTCGTTAGCAGTCATAACTTAATCACTTTGTTCACAAAGGTAGTGGTTTTACTTTGAACTTTGAACTTTGTGCTTTGAACTTTATGATTTGTTAACGTTACAATGCACTATTTGTTCATCGAACAAGAGGTAAAAGCCTATTAATCACTCTTTTGGACGTGGTTCTTTCTTAGCCAGCATCACCACCTTATAAACGAAATCTGTAGTCCACTCCTGAGAGAAGCCTAACTTCTGAGCATACTGGCGAATAGCTACTACAGTCTTCATGACAGCAGCATCAGAGAAATCGTTTTTGGTAAAGATATCATTGACCGTTTTCTCAGTCATGGTACGGATGGCACTCTTAAAGATGCTGGGCAGACGAAGCTTAAACTTCATGAGATTGCCGGTAAGCATCATCAGGTCCTGGGTAAAGCCCGAGAACTGATACATATAAGTCTGTACATCTTGTACTTTCTTACAACGCTTACGAATACTGGCATCAATCTCCTTGGTGAAGTTTTCGTTCATGCCATAAAGTTCCTTCAGCATCTTATTGCAGCGAGCCTTCTCAGCCAAACCCAATTTATTGTTCTGGGTTGGTACTTTCAAAGTTGCCTTAAACACACGCAAGTCGGGCAATGCTGCCAGATTGGTAATACCCAGATCGGCAGCCATTACAGCCTGGAAATAGACACGGATGAGCGTCATGAAATCTTCCATGCCACCAGCCTTCTGACTTTCCTCCTTCTTTCCGAATAATTTACTTATAAAACTCATTATTATCTATAATTATCAATTAATTGCGTGCAAAGTTACGAAATAAAATAAAAAATCGTATATTTGCAGGCGAAAATGTATTAAAAACAAGATAAAATGAAAGGTATTGTATTAGCTGGAGGCAGTGGAACACGCCTCTACCCTATCACAAAAGGTGTTTCGAAGCAGTTGATTCCCATCTTCGATAAACCCATGATTTACTATCCTATTTCGACGTTGATGCTGGCAGGCATCCGTGAGATTCTGATTATCTCCACGCCATACGATTTGCCAGGTTTCAAGCGTTTGTTAGGCGATGGTTCTGAACTGGGTGTCAGATTTGAATATGCTGAGCAGCCCTCTCCTGATGGTCTGGCACAGGCATTCATCATTGGCGAGAAGTTTATCGGCGACGATTGTGCCTGTCTGGTATTAGGTGACAACATTTTCTATGGCAGCGGATTTACTGGCATGCTTAAACAGGCTGTGAAGAGTGCTGAGGAAGATGGACATGCCACCGTTTTCGGTTATTATGTCAACGACCCAGAACGTTATGGTGTTGCTGAGTTTGATGAAAACGGCAACTGTCTGAGCATCGAGGAGAAGCCCGCTAAGCCTAAGAGCAACTATGCAGTGGTTGGTCTTTATTTCTATCCCAACAGCGTGGTAGAGATTGCCAAGAACATCAAGCCCAGTGCTCGTGGAGAACTGGAAATCACGACAGTTAACCAGAAATATCTGGAGGACAAGAACCTGCTGGTACAGACGCTGCAGCGTGGTTTCGCTTGGCTGGACACCGGTACACACGACTCGCTGTCTGAGGCATCAACTTTTATTGAGGTCATTGAGAAAAGACAGGGTCTGAAGGTTGCCTGTCTGGAAGAGATTGCCTACAAGCGTGGTTGGATTGACAAAGAACAACTAAAAAAACTGGCCGAGCCGATGGCAAAGAACGACTATGGCCAGTATCTGCTGCGTCGTGCAGAGGAGTACGTCAGATAGCGTACTCCTCTACGCAACGGCGTAGAGCTTTGGGATTTCCCATATCATACATCACACCCTTTAAGCGTATTCCCATCATACCGCTCTGTTTACGAACAGCCTCAAGAGCGGCAGTAAGTTCTATCTCACGGGTGAAGTCGCCTTCAGCATCAGCCTGCTGGATATCAGCAGCTAGTTGGGCAAAAACCTCTGGTGTCAGGATATACTGTCCGAATACGCTATAGTATTCCTTCTTTCCTTCGCTGTTGCGGACACCCAAGAACTCCTCTGCATAACTGGCTTTGGGCTTTTCATTCATCACAGAGACATTGAGAACGGTATGATCCTTGTCTTCCCAAACGCCACTGAGGATTCCATAATGGCTTACCTCTGCCAGGGGAACAGGATGAATACTAATCATCAACTGGTTATAACGCTCATACTCCTCTATCATCTGCAGGGCACAAGGCTTGTTGGACTGAGTACGATAAAGGGTATCGCCTAAAAGCAACAGAACGGGTTCGTTATTAGCAAACTCAACGGCCTGGTACACAGCATGGCCGAATCCCCTTTTCTCCCTTTGATAGACATAGCGCAAACGCTTACCAATGGAAAGAATGCGGTTCTCATATTCCTGTGCTTCAGGGTTCAACTTTCGCAGATGTTCCTCAGACAGCGGACGCTCGAAGAATTCCGTATACTGAATACGTTCCTCCTCGGAACCCAGTACCAAACAGATTTCCTCAATGCCACTCTTCACCAACTCCTCTAATAATATAAGGATAACAGGACGTACCATTCCATCGGGACATGGAATGGGGAAGAAATCCTTCTTCAAGGCACGGGTGGCAGGATAGAGACGAGTGCCAAAGCCGGCAACAGGGATAATGGCTTTGCGAACAGTATGTACAGGATGCAGGGTCAGAGGATAAGCTCGCATGCCCTCTGCATTCAAATAATCTATCAACTGCTGCTGAGCTTCTTTGTTACGAGCCAAGAACTGAACAGAGCCATCGCCATGAGAACCAACACCTTTACCACCATAGACCAAGGGCTGTATCTTCGGATCTTGCAGGACTTCATGGAGTTTTGGAGCCCACAAGGCTGGTGACATAGGGGCGACATTCTTGTCGAACATCTCCTCCGCCTCAGTCATCAATTTACCCAAAGCCTCCGCATTACCTGTGGCCATATACTGGATGGCACGGTTGACGATATCCTGATTCCATTCGCCCAGCGCCTTATGAAGATTCTCCTCCGCTTCATTAGATGCAAAAGGATAGGCCTTGTTCAGGTCAGAAAGAATCTTGATGGTATCTTTCTCTGCACACAAATCGGCAAACACCCAATACAAATGCTTCTTCACATTCAACGCCTTCACCTCAATCTCATCACCATCGAAAGTCATCAGATTAGGTTTCACACCGAAGGCACAGGCCTGGTCAAGACGTCCACAACGGGAAGAAGTACGAATTTCGCCCAGATAGGCAATGTTCATCTCACCCAAGGTGTTCAGATTCAGATTATATAATTGGTTAAAGGCACGAGCAACCAATACGCAGATGGCAGCAGAAGACGACAATCCACTCTTCATGGGCAGTGTCATGCTGGTGATACGAATACGCACACCTCCTACCTTATACCATTCCAACATATAAGAAGCCACACCGGCACAGTAACAGAAGAAAGAACCCGACTTAGCCACATGTTTCAGTTCGGTTTCATTCATTCTACAGGAGAAGTCGCTCCACTCTTCCTCTATCTCAGGAGCATCGCTGTACATCTCAAAGATAGGAGACTTCTCTACCTCGGCATATATACCTTGTTCTATACCAGTAACGACAGAAGCACCAGGCAGAATGTCTGCATTCATCGTGCGATAGTGGCCTGCCCAGTCGGTGTGTTCTCCAAACAGACACAGACGACCTGGAACGAATAATTTCTTCATTATAATATTGTTTTG
>Ga0256869_1000491_pt1 | contig 16620 bp, 12 predicted proteins | sample RumenRJG_05RNA_FD_186096 | JGI IMG/M metagenome (GOLD analysis project Ga0256869, IMG submission 186096) | Metatranscriptome of bovine rumen microbial communities from Lethbridge, Alberta, Canada - Rumen RJG_05 (Metagenome Metatranscriptome) | ecosystem: Host-associated > Mammals > Digestive... | reverse complement strand
TTTACCATTAATCAAATTGGAAATTGCCCCTTGACTTAGGCGCAAAGCCAAATATAATTTTTTTAAATTCTGCTTTTTACACCGCCCAAACTAAATTCTTAAAATTTACTGCTCACTGTCAGTTGGATAATCTTGGTGATGCTCAATCAATTGCCACTTCTACAATTGCAGTTATTTTATGCATTTTCGTTGTTAATTTTTTGTATTGGCTATATTTAGCAAGATTTAAGTGGAATATCTCAAGGAAAAAGTTGTTAGCACCTTTAGCAGTATTGTTTATCGTGTTTACCTATTTTTTTTGTACCAGCATTAAATACACGATTTCAGGCTTTTTCTTCAAGACTTGCTCGGCATATTTAGCTGAACTTTATGAAGATCGTTTTGAGTATATCAATCCAACTGCTGAAGACTTTAAAAAGTTTGAAAAGGATTATGTTGTCAAAAATTCAGGCGTTAGCGATTATTTAATCAAGAAGCCTAAAAATGTAATCGTGATATTTACTGAAGGTTTATCAGCTGAATGCATTGATTATCCAAGTGTTATGCCAAATTTAAAGGCTCTTAAGGATAAGAGTTTATATGTAGATAACTACTTTAACCACACCGCAGCGACCTTTAGAGGTATAAGAGGTCAACTTCTATCTGGATATGAATTTAGAAGTGGATATAACAATAGCAATGATGGTTTAGGACAAACTTCAGATATTGGTAGCATGTTAGGCTCTAAGATACCATCGTTAGCACAAATATTAAATTCTAAAGGTTATGATACTAACTTTGTAATTGCGCAGGAAAATGATGACAACTTAGCAAAAATGCTAAGAGAAATGCACTTTTCTAAGGTATTAGGTACCGCAGTAGGAACTTATTCAATAAATGATACTAAGTTTGAAGTTAAACTTGAAGAATATCTAAGCAAACTAGAATCAAGTGATGCTCCTTTTCTAATGTGTGCCTATAACATGGGAACACATGAGAATAGAGATTCTGAAGTAGGAGAATATAAGTCTACTTTATCAGGGGGGGTAATGAATATTATAATAAATTTTATAACTATGATATGGCGATTGGCAAGTTGCTAAAGTTTATTGATAACAGCAATTTACATGGTAATACCCTTGTAGTTATAACCTCTGATCATTGTGCATATCCATCAGCTAAGTTTAATACTTCTTTTGGAACTCAAAGAAACGTCTTTGTGGGTAAAGTTCCTTTATATCTATATGGACCAGGAATAATTAAACAAGGTACTTTTGATGCTCAAGGAATGAATTCAACAGCTTTAGTGCCTACTTTACTTGATATTCTTGGAATTAACGATGTGAAGAACTATTTTGTTGGTTGCTCAATTTTTGAAAAAGAATGCTCATCTATATTTTCAAAAATGGGGTGGTATAACAAGATTTATGTTTCAACAGAGGGCTCTAAAGAGCATCAAATTCTACCAACTGATGATTTAAAAGAAGAGTTTAAAGCTTACTTTAGAATCAATTCAGCAAAGTAGTTTTTTTGTCGTGGTACAAGACTCAAGGTTGAAGATTAAATAATATAAGTCTTTGTCTTTAAGCTAAGATTAAAGACTTCTTTCAGCTCTTAAATACAAAATCACATCTGGCTTAAATTCAGTGACGTATCTAACTATCTTGTCATGTGAGTCGTAAGCGTTACACCATAAAGTCTCATTAAAGTAATCAAAGAAATATGGTCTAAAGTTATGGCCGAAGGAATCTGAGATGAGGGCAACTTTAAGTTTGCTTTTATATAAGCTGTTTTTTGTGTATTGGAAGTTGCAACTTGCAAAATCGTCAGCACAAACTATTGGTGTTTCAGTGCCGAACTGTCTTGTAGCAGTCTTTTCAAGGTTGTTCTCGATATCACGAGCGGTGCACTGAGCTTCTGTGGTATTTATAGGGGATACTTTATCTAAAATGTCTTTTTGACTACCAATTTCAGTGTTTTGATTAAGATCGCCAATTAGTGATTTTGACCAATTGAAAGTGTATTCAATTGGTTTAAAGTCATTACCTAAAATAGTCTTTAAGGTATGGTTAAAAGCGTGGTATCCGGCCTTTAAATTCCAATGAGTGTCATTAGTAAAGTAAAGGGAAGTTTTGTAAGTTAAATCTTTTTGTGACTTGATAGCATCAAGGTTGTCAATAACTTTGACATGGGATTGTTCAAATCTAGCTTTTAATTTATCAAAGTCACGGTAAAGTCCTGGATGGCCAATTAAAGGATTCATAAGCTCACTGTAAATACCGGCTTTATCTGGTCCTACGATTAAGTAAGTTTTTGAGGTAATGGTGCTTAATCTTAAAAGCAAAGATAAGTGCTTTTCAAAATGCGGATCTTGATAATTTAAATCTCGTGTGTGCTTTGAATAGACTTTATCGTGAATGTCGCCAGCAAAATACCAACCGAATTGAGTTCCTTTCATAGCAAAGGCACTTGATGGATCAAAGTCAGAGTGCTGAGATAGGGTAGAGTCTAATAACTTTGAGGTATTAACTTGTACTTCTTGACGGAGGAAAAGTCTATCATTTAGAGCTTTTTGTAATAAGTCCCAATCAATGTTTTTAAGGCTTGTAGGGTAAGAGAATGCTGTTCTATTTTCATTTTTGAATACAGTGTCATTATCAATAGTTAGATTACCAACTATAGGAATAATGAATGATAGAGCAATAAATGAAGATTGAATAACCTTTGTCAGCATCTAATACCACTTTAAGGACATGTTTTATTTAATTGTTAGCTAAGTTTTAACTTAGATTTCTATTATATCAAGAATTTCTCTAGCATTAAATTTTTTGCGTTGTTGTACAGATAGTTACAGCATGCTCAATAGGGCAAATTGTTGGCCATTTATTCTTTGACTTTTGGTATAATATCTACGTTTTTGTTAGTAACCTTTTGGACTTTTATGACTAAGAAGTACAACATAATTAAATTAGATCATGTGGATGAAAAAGTTAATACTAGTTTCATTCGTGGCTATAAAACCTTTTGGAAGTTCCTTAAACCTTATGCATGGTGGGGAATTTTAGGTGTACTATTAACCATACCTGTTGGTGCTTTAGATGCTGTAGTTGCATCATTCTTAAAGCCTTTTATGGATCAGGTAATGGTAGCTCAAGATCTTGAGTTTGCTCATAAGGTTCCTTATTACATTATCGGTTTTACCTTATTACAAGGTATCTTTATTTATACAGCTAATCTTGTAAATGCATACGTTGGTGCTAAAGTTTCAATGGATATGAAACTTACTCTATACAAGAAGATGCTTTACTGTGAATCTGCTATGTTTGATAAGAACACCACTGGCGGATTTGGCATGCGCTTTAATGGTGATGCTGATGCTGCAACTGGTGGATTGATTGCAAATATAAAATTATTCTTACAAAAGTTTTTCTCATCTGTTGCCTTAGTAGGCGTTCTTTTATATAACTCTTGGGAACTATCGTTTATCGCCATGGGTGTTCTATTATTATTAGTACTCCCAATGAAGATTGTACGTAAGAGAATTAAGCAAATTACCCTGAGAACCTTAGGTAAGTCAGCTCGTATGGGTACTGCCTATATGGAGACTATTGGCGGTATTAAGATCATTAAGTCATTTAATCTGCAAAACAGTATCTTTGAAAAGTACAAAACTAACTATCACGATCTATTCATCTTAGGTATGAAGATCACTCGTGATACCAACTGGTTAGCACCCCTAATGCATTTAGTAACAGCTTGCGGTGTAGCAGGTGTTTTATACTTTGGCTTACATTTAATTGAAATAGGTGACATCACCCCAGGTTCTTTCGTAGCCTTCCTTGCTGCTCTTATCATGCTTTATACTCCAATTAAGAGTATTGGTAATAACTACATTGCTGTACAAAGCTCACTACTAGCATTAGATCGTGTAAAAGAAGTCTTAGACATTGAATCTTATGAGTTTAATGATGGCACTGGCAAGAAGACCTTAGATGGCTTTAAAGATAAGATTGAGTTTAAGAATGTTAAGTTCTCATATGATGGTGAGCGTTTTGTTCTAAACGATGTAAATCTTGAAATTCCTCGTGGTAAAAAGATTGCCTTAGTGGGTAACTCGGGTGGCGGTAAGTCAACTGTTTGCGCCCTAATTCCTCGCTTATATGAGTTAGATGCTGGTGAAATTGACATTGATGGTACTAATATCAATGATTACACCATATCATCACTTCGTAGCCAAATCTCTATGGTATTCCAGGATAACTTCCTATTTGAGGGAACTATTAGAGAGAATCTACTTTACGGTAAAGAAAATGCTACCGAAGAAGAGATTAAGAAAGCAGTTAAAGAAGCTTTCCTAGATGAGTTTGTAGAAAACTTACCTGATGGCTTGGAAACCGTAATTGGTGAGCGTGGTATTTTACTATCAGGTGGTCAAAAGCAACGTGTGGCAATTGCTCGTGCTATTCTTAAAAACGCACCTATTGCAATTCTAGATGAGGCAACCTCAGCTTTAGATAACCGCTCTGAGAAAGTTGTACAAGCTGCACTTGATAAACTAATGGCAGGTCGTACTACCATTGTGATTGCTCATAGATTATCAACAGTAATGGATGCTGATGAGATCTTAGTTGTAAATGATGGTCAAATCGTTGAAAAGGGTAATCATCAAGAGTTATTAGCTCTAAATGGTGCTTATGCAGCTTTATATAAGTCTCAGTTCGTTAAGAAAAAGGATGAAGATGAGGCTGATGAAGGCGAGACTATCGAAGCTGTTAAAAGAGAGCAAGATAAAGCTGAGCAAGAAAAAGCTGAGCAAGAAAAAGCTTAGTGCTTATCTCTGTATTGGCTGATAGCTATAAGCTGATAGCAGATAGTAGAAAAGGCTTAAATTTGTAATTAAGTTTAAGCCTTAAAACTTACGTAAGATTTCTAGGAAAATAAATGCTGAAGCGACTTATTAAGTACGTACCTATTAAAAGTGTCAGACATCATTTAAAAGCAAATTATATTGATGTACCGCTACAACAAGAAATTGCTAAGCATTTAGATGAAACTTATGTAAAGCCTTTTATTGAAATGCATTATCAAAGTGTGGTCGATAACTATAACAATCATGCTTTTGATAACACTTCTTTATTTGTTGATACTCCTTCAAACAGAGAACTCATTGGTAAAAACATTATTTGGCAGTATTGGGGAACTGGTGTTGAAACAGCCCCTGTAATTGTTCAAAAGTGTATTGAGTCAGTTAAAAAGTTTAAAGGTGATTATATTCATATCATCTTAACTGACGATACTATTGGTAATTACTTAAAATTCCCAGACTACATTCAAGAAAAGCTAACCACAGGACAGAACTTTAAGATTGCACATTATGCTGATCTTTTGCGTTTAGCTCTACTATCTATATATGGTGGCGTGTGGTTAGATGCTACTGTTTTAATGACAAGAGAACTTGACACAGAACTTTATGGTCAAGAGTTCTTTTCCTATCAACGTGATTCTTCCTTAGATGAAGAAACCAAAAAGAAGTTTGAAAAGAGTAACTACATTTACTTTAACTTTAATCCTAATAATAGAGTTCGTTTCTTAAGCTCAATTCTAGAGTCTAAGCCAAATCACCCAATTATTGTGGCTTTGCGTGAGATGATGTTTGACTATTGGAAACAAGAGTCGTCATTCCCTCAGTACTTTGTATTCCAGATCTTATTTAACACATTAATTTCTCATGAAGAGTTTGCTAAATATAACTGCAAACTTGTATCTGATACTTTGCCTCATGAACTTGCTTTAGTTATTAAAGACAAGTTTAAGCAAGACACTTGGAATAAGATCTGTAAAGATAGCTGTGTACATAAGCTAACTTACTTTAAAAAGTATCGTAAAGACTCATATTGTGCGCATATTAAAGGGGAGTTTCCTTACTTTATAAAGCCTAATGTTGTACATGATGATATTACTTTCTGTACCATGTGCTTTAATCTAAAGAAGGAGAGCTTTAGTAATCACATTGAGTCAAAGTCTAATTACTCTTATTACTTAGACTCTTTAGTAGCTCTATGTAAGAACTATCCTAAGATGGTAGTGTGGTGTGACAAAGAAACCTCTGATGTCTTAGAGCAAGAGGGCATTGTTTGTCAAAAGCGAGTATTAGAGCTTAATGAATTACCTCACTTTGATAAGTATGATGAGTACTTAGGATATCTAAAGGCAATGGCACAAAAGGTAAAAGATGAGAATATCTTTACACCATTGTTAACTAATGCAGATCCTAAGAAATTATTAAAGTATATCTTAATCTTTCACACCAAAATTGAGCTTATCAAGTGGGCAAAGGATAACAATCAATATAACTCAAAGTATTTCTTTTGGATTGATGCAGGTACCTGTAATCCAGTGTATTACAAGTTTTGGAAATCATTTAATGGCACTATTGATGTTCAAACTGATAAGCTAAAGTGTGCAATTAACTCTGATTGGAAAGATTTAGATAAAGGTCTAAAAGAAGTTACTTACTTTGATATTGCAGCATGTACAAAGCCAATTGAGATCTTAGATCCAATGTTTGTTATAAACATTGATATTGTTGATAAGGTATATGAGGCTTACCAAACAACCTTTAAGATGATGACTGAGCAAAAGCTTATTTGTCATGGTCAGGCTATCTTTACCGCTATGGCTAAGTATGGCTATAAAGACTTATTTGAGTTAAAGCCAACTCGTGTGTATCGAGATGTGATGAGCTTGGTTTGTAGAAATTCTAGTAAGTAAGCGTAATTGGGCTAATTTTAGAGTAGTAAAAGCGATTTTAAAGTCGCAGATATAGTTGATTTAGTAGAGAAAGAATTATTTTTTCTTGGAGAGAACAATGCCAAAAGTATCAGTTTTAATTCCTGTCTATAAAACCAATGTAGATTATTTAAAAAATGCAATTGGCAGTGTTTTAAATCAGACTTTTAAAGATTTTGAGCTTGTCATTATCGATGACTGCCCAACCGATACTCGTGAGGACGTGATTAAGTCTTTTAATGATGAGAGAATTAAGTATCAGGTTAATACTGAAAACCAAGGCATCTCGAAAGTTCGTAATAAGCTCTTAGACTTAGCTACAGGTGAGTATGTAGCTATCATGGATCATGATGATGAGTCATTGCCAACTCGTCTTGAAAAGGAAGTTGAGTTTTTAGATAAACACAAAGAATACGGTGTAGTAAGCTCTTCATATAATCTAATGGGAACAGATAAGTATATCTCTTTTCCTGAGCATGACTCTGATATTAAGCGTGCGATGGCTTTTGATAACTTTATCTGTCACACTGGTATGATGGTAAGAAGATCATTACTTACAGAGCATAATATCAGTTATGAAGAGCAATATAGCCCTGCTGAAGACTACATGATCTGCTTGCGCTTAATGGAGTACACCTTATTCTATAACTTCAAAGAGCCTTTGATTAAGTATCGCTTCCACGAGAATAATACTTCAAAACTTCAGCAAGATAAGATGGACTTTGCTGCTGCTATGTGCCGTAATTTTGCTCAGCGTCAGTTCCCATACTATTACCATGAGTCAAAGGAATATCCATTTTCAAAGGTAATTTGTAATAAGAAGTCATGGGTAAAGTTATTTGGCAAAATTAACTTTATCAAAATTAAAAAACAAGGCTTAGTTACAAACTATTATCTTTTCGGATTTTTACCAATTTTCAGTGTTGTTGATGTCGATGGTCACAGAAAAGGATAGTATTTATTATAATATCTAGGATATATGGCGACTTTCTGATATTATAGATAGTTGCTAACTATAATAAAAATCAAAACATGAAACCAATACTCGTACACCTACATATCTACTATAAAGAGCTTTATCCAGAGCTTAAAGAGTACCTTAAAAATATTAAAGGATATGACTTTAGGTTGGTAGTTACTATGGTAGAGGAGCTAACAGATGTCATAGATGATGTTAAAAAGTCATTTGACAATGTACAAGTTAGAGTTTTAGACAATTTAGGTTATGACATTGGGCCTTTTGTTGAAGTAATCAATAGCGTAAATCTTGATGATTACAGCTATGTAGTAAAACTTCATACCAAGCGCGATGTTAAAACTGATCTCAACAATGAATGGTTCTCAGGCCCTGGCTGGCGTAATACCGTGCTCTCATTTATCAAATCTCAAGATAGATTTGATAAAGTTATGGCAAGATTAGAGTCTGATAACACTATCGGTATGCATGGAGCAATACCTGCGATTTTTAGTAAAGTTGATGACTTGGCAACTAAAACTCGTGAGGATGTGATTGCTCTTGCTAACAAAAATAATTTAAAAGCAATTGATTATGAGTTTGTCGCAGGCTCAGTTTTTGTGGTCAGAGCAAGCGTACTTAAAATGCTTCAAGCGTTAAAACTCTCACAAAAAGACTTTGAAATTCCTGATGAAACTCATGTTAAGTCACAATTTGCACATATTATCGAAAGATACCTTGGATTTATTACCTATACTCAAGGTATGACTGTTGAGGATTGTGAATTATCCTCAAAACAGAAAAAGTTTTTTTATTTGAAAAAGTCGTGGCTAAAATTTTTTAATAAATATATATACTCGGTAAGAGTTACTAAAAAGAGAAAGCTTTTAGTAAAGATCTTGAGGATCCCTGTATATAGCAGAAAGTTTTAGTCAATTATTAAAAGAATCATACAGTAGCTGTAGAAAACCGTAATTACTATAAATACATCAAAACCGTAATATGAAGTTAAACCTCTTTAGGCTTGGACAGATCTGTTTAATCAGATTAGGCTTACTTTTGTCTAAACAAAAGCAAGAGTCTAAGTATTTCTCTAAAGAATATTTCTATACCTACGTGAGCAGTCTTTTTGATAGAAGATTCTATAAAAAGTACTTCTTAAGCAGTTATGATAAATCATGTGCTTGTTATGGTGTTGATGGAATTGATTGCAGTAAGATTGATCCTGTCGAGCACTATATTAAATACGGTTGGCGTTTAGGTTGCTCTCCTTCAAAGAAATTTCATAACGATATCTATCTACAAAAGCATCCTGAGCTTATCAAAAAAGAAGAAAGTCCTCTGTATAACTACATGACTCATCGCCATCAGCCAGGAATTTATCGATATAAATACGATCCTGTTAATAATGCAGAAGTAACATATCCTGAGATTGATAAAAACAAAAAGAATATCCTAATTGTATCTCATGAGTTATCTAACACTGGTGCACCTCTTGTGATGGTACAGTTAGTAGCTGCTTTAAAAGAGTTAGGCTACAGTGTGACCGTGGTTTGCCCAATAGATGGAGCAGTGAGATATCATTTAGAAAGTCTCAATGTAAAGGTCATGATCGATGAGTTTTTCTTTATAAAATTACAGATTCAAAGACCTGCCATTATTGATTTTGTAAAGAAATTCCCATTAGTTTGGTTTAACACTGCCATGTATGGTTGCTACGCTGAATTTATTCCGAGCAGCGTTAAAACCATTTGTTGGGTACATGAAAATTCAGAGTTCTTAAAGCACTGTCCATATGATTTAGTAAAACTCAAGTGCTTTACTAAAGTTTTAAGTGTTAGCTCATATGTACAAAGAACATTAAAAGAGTTGATTGATTTAGATACAGATACTTTCTTGTATGGAGTTGATCTAGAAAAATTAGGTCAAATTAAAAAATCTAGCATCAATCTTAATGATAAGAACAAATTAGTATTCTGCTCGGTTGGATCTTCCTATATCAGAAAAGGCATGGATTTATTTGCTCAATATATTGAAGATTTGCCTGATAAAATTAAAACTAAGTGTATCTTTGAGATCATTGGTAATAATGCCGATCATGTGAATTTCGACAGGCTCTTGTTTAATCGTATACCAGAGCTTAAAGTTTATGGTGAGTTAAATCACGAGTGGACTTTAAAACACATTCAAGCTTGCGATGTGTATGTGTGCTTATCAAGAGATGATCCATTCCCAACTACAGTCTCAGAGGCTGCTGCTTTTAAGAAAGTAGTGATGTGCTCTCAAAATTGTGGTCAGTATGGCTTAATTGAAGATCATGTAACAGGCTTTAAGGTTAACAACTCTGGTGACTTTGTAGAAGCAGTATCCTATGCTGTTAATAACCGAGATAAGCTTTTAACCATGGCAGAGAAGTTTAACCAAGAGTATTTGCCTTTAATTGATGCAAACAACTTTAAGATTAGAACTGCAACCTTAATTGCCAATATAATTGATGGTAACTAGGTAGTCTTAATGACATAATATCCACCGTGATTTATTACAGTAAAAGCTATTTTATCTATTTTTATGAAAATCAATCCATTAAGACTTGCTCAAATCTACTTAAAAAAAATACTTCTATCCTTTGAAAATGATGGTAAAAATTCAAAATACTTTAATGAGGAGTATTGCACAACTTTTGCTTGTACCTTATTTGATAGAAAGTTTTATAAAGAGCAGTATCTTAAAGATTGTGATAAAGACATTGATCTTGTAGAGCACTATGTAAATGAAGGGTGGAAATTAGGCTACTCACCATCACTGAAATTCAACAATGATGCTTATCTTTATATCCATCAAGACTTAATTAAATCTAATGTAAGTCCTATCTATAACTTTATTCAAAATAAAGGAAAGCAAAGTTATTTTAGAATTAACTTTGATCCTGTCAAAGATGCTGCAACTATTTATCCAGTGTTACCTCAAAAAAAGGTTAAATCTGAGCTTAAATTAGGGGATAAAGAGAGTTCAAAAGTTAAAAATAAGAATATCCTTATTGTCTCTCATGAACTATCAAATACCGGTGCACCTATGGTGATGGTTGAGCTTGTGGTAGCCTTAAAAGAGCTTGGATACAATGTTGTTGTTCTTTGTCCTGAAGATGGTCCAATTAGAGACAAACTTGAAAAGATAAATGCATTGGTAATTGTTGATAAGCATTTCTTCATGAAACTTATGCTACAAAGACCAAAGCTGTTAGATTTTATAAATCAATTCTCAATTGTTTGGTTTAATACTTTAGCTTATGCTCATTATGCTCAATATATTCCAAACGAGCTAAAGACAATGTGCTGGATCCATGAGGCTAATAGATTCTTAGATGATCCTCCATATGATTTAGAAGTTTTACGAAAGATAGATGTGCTTTTAAGTGTAAGTAATTATGTTTTAAAAAGCTTACAAAATCACATTGATATTAAATCTGAAGTTCTTTATTACGGTTTAGATTTTAATAAGTTTAAAGGTGAACCAAGTTTAAAAGCCATAGATAATAACAAGATCACATTCCTATCAGTTGGTACTTATTATTTTAGAAAGGGAATGGATATTTTGGTATCCTATATTGATAGTCTACCTAAAGAGCTTAAGACTCAATGTCGCTTTGTGATTGTAGGTAAAAATGGTGATACTGTAGAGTTTGATAAAGAGCAATTAGAACGTAATCCAGAGCTTGAAATCTTAGGAGAATTGTCTCATGAGGAGACCTTACAGCAAATTCTTAATTGCGATGTCTTAGTTTGCTTATCTCGTGATGATCCACTGCCTACTGTAATTACTGAGGCGACTATCTACGGTAAAGCTGTGATGTGCTCGGAAAATGTGGGACAGTACAGTTTAATTAAAGATCAAGATACTGGGTTTAAAGTATCATCAAAAGAAGATTTTATATCCTCTGTTGAATACATAATAAATCACAAAGATGAGCTTTCAAAGATCTCTGAGAAGTTTAAAAAGCAGTATTTGCCTTTAGTTGACTATAAGAACTTTAAAGAGAATGTTTCAAAGCTTATTAAAACAACTCTTGGATATAAAAGCGCTTGGTAAATAAATAGAACTAGGTAAAAAAAATAGATCTTGGTAAATTGTCGATGTGTAAATTAGTATCCATTATTGTTCCTTGTTATAACGTCGAAAAGTATATACAAGAAGCTTTATTCTCAATCTTAGGTCAAACCTACAGAAACATAGAAGTTTTATGCATCGATGATGGTTCTTATGATAATACCAAGAATATAATTCAAAAAATTCAAGAATTAGATCCTAGAGTTAAGTACATCTATCAAAAAAATCAAGGCGTTTGTATTGCAAGAAACAATGCTATAAATAAAGCTCAAGGTTACTATATTCTCCCAATTGATAGTGATGATTTAGTCTCTCCAAATTTTGTGGAAAAACTTGTAGAGGCAATTGAGAAGATAGGTTGTGATGTCGCAACCCCTTGCTTTTACAAATTTGAAAAACCTTTTGATATGCAGTTTTTTGACTTGCCTGTGCCATCAAAGCTTAATATGGTAAAAGACAATGTCTGTGTCTGCGCATCTTTGTTTAAAAAAGATGATTTTATAAAGTTAGGTGGCTTTGATGTAGAAAACTTTGGTAAAGGTTTTGAAGATTATGACTTATGGCTTAACTTTTTATCCAAGAATCTTACTATTACAAAAGTCAAGGAGGCTGTTTACTTTTACAGACAACACAGTAATGAAAATTCTGTAAATAATGCTGCTAATAACATCAAAGGGGAACTTAGAGATAAGCTTTTTACCAAGTATCCTTTTACTAAGTTTTACCTTAAATTAAATAATCTTATTGATTTCATAAATATTAAGACTAAATCAAGAACAGTATTGTATAGACTAAGAGATGCAATACCATCTTTTTTAAGAAGGTATTGGTCTAAGATCAGAAGATTTGTTTTAAGAACTAAAATTAGCAATGGATGCAGAGAGTATAAGATCTTTAAAGTCATTAAAATTAAAATCAAGATCTTAGAATATTAGAAGAACAGTTTTATCTTCAAAATCTTTTATTTTACTGCTTTGCTATAAGCTAAATATAGAGATGCTCTGTTTAGCTTATCAACTACTTGCAAAGGGGATCTTTAAGAAGGTAACTCTTAAAAGATGATCTTTCAAAGATGCTCTGTTGATTGCTTTAGAAAAGTCTTGATAACTTTATTTTAAATAAGTATTGCCTCACTATATGACTACAACCAAAGATAACACAATACATAAGTTAACCAAGTTTCATTTTGCTTTAGCTTTATTTATCTTGTCATTTTGGATAGTAGATGAGTTTAATCTCATGACTCTAAGTCATTTTGAGATCTCATCTAAGGTTCAAGATATTGTTTTAAAGCTAACCTATATTTCAGCCTTAGTTAATTTTGTAATTTGGTGTTTTAAAGCTGATCATCTAAAAATAGTTCTTTCAATAATCTTTTTGATGATTGGTCTCAAGGTAAACTCTACTGTATCTGATTTTACGATTTTTAAATTCGTAATTATCAGTATGGCTATCTCAAATCTTAAAGTTAAATCTTGTCTTAAGACTTTTGTTTTTCTAATTACTTTATTAGTTCTATACACCATTGCGACTAATTTATTAGAAATCAATAATGAAAGTTTTATTGGTTTTAGAAATAGCTCTTTTAGATACTCTTTTGGCTTTGCTCACGCTAATGCTACAGGCGCCTTTTTCTTTTTCACAGCAGTAAGTATCTGGGCGTGTTTTAAAAATAAGCTTAGTAACGTTGCATTTATTGTTCTAAGTGTTTTAAGTTACCTCTTTTTATCTAAGTATGTTGATTCAAGAACCTCTCAGCTTTGTTTTATTTTAGCAATCTTGATTGCTGCGCTTTCTTTAGTGTTTGATACTTTAAAAAATAAAGTTCCTAAGAGCATTATTTCTTTTTTATCAATAGTAGCTGTTCTCATCTTTCCAATAGTTGCTTTTACCGTGATCATAGGCGCTTATTTCTATGATCCAAGCAATTCTGTATATTATGCGGTAAATAACTTATTTAGTACTAGAGTTGAGCTTTCTCATCGAGCTTTATCTCAATTTGGACTACCTTGGTTTGGTTGCCATTATATGCAGCCTGAGCCTAATACCACTATTGTAGCTAGTGATTATTTCTACATAGACTCTTTTTACATTTTAACTGTTGTAAAGTGGGGCCTTGCAAGCTTAGCTCTATATGTTATTGGAAATTTTTTAGTTGTTAAAAACGCTATAGTTTGTGGTTACTCAAGAATATCAATTGCTTTAGGCCTGTTCTCTTTATATGGCATCATGGAATTTTGTTATATGCCTATTTGCTATGACATCTTTGTTTTCATGATGTTTATGAGTTTTAATAAAAGTGATGAATCAGTATCTAAAGAAAAAGTCAAAAGAGTACTTGAGCTTATTAGAAGTTTTTCAATTCAGATTATAAATATTGTCTATTTTGTGGGTAAAAATCTTAGCAGTTACTTGGTATTTTCAGGATGTAAAAAGTTTATTGAATTTAAAAACTTAGATAACAAAGATAATGAAAAACAAAGTGAATTTAAAGCTCTTCATTTAATAAGTACTGGTCTATATGCTTTTGTAGTTGTTTTATTATGCTGTGTATTCTTTGATGCTATTGTCGATTACTTCAAGACCGTTGTTAATATCTTAAAACTTGATGAGTTCTATTCAAAAAATCTCTTGATTTTAGCAATTATCTTGTGGGTAATTGCCTTATATCTATTCATTAAGAGTGTCTTCTACGGCGTCTTTTATGTAGTTTACAAAAAGAAGTTTTTATTAAGTCTTTATCCATCATTTAAGTATGTTGGTCTTATTTGCTTAGCTATTTCTATAGGTTTTATTGTATTTAGTGAGATCATAATTAAAAAGGAAATTGCAAAAAGATCTGATGACCTTGCTATCGCTACAAATATGGTAGAAGCATTAAAGTCTAAATATCAAGATTTTATTATATATGCTGATAAAGAACCTGTGATCTTTAAGCGCTCTGGTATCGATGTAGCTACTAAGACAATTTTCTTTGATTCTTTATATTTAGATAAAGTACCTAATCTTGTATTTGCTGATCCTCGTGATGAGCATGAGACTTTATTTAATGAAGATTATAAGTTTGCTAAGTTAACTGATAGCTTATCTTTATACGTAAAAGATGAGAATTTGGTAAAGATAATTGAGGCTCAAGGGATAAAACTTAGCTCAAATTATACTTGTCAAAAAGACTTTAACTTAAAAAGACTTGCCTATATCAATAAAGTAAAATACAGACACCAAGAACTTTATTTACAAAATAAAGAACATCCTTTATTGCATATTGATCCAATTAAATTAACAGAAGGTAAGTACAGATTTAAATTCGAGTATCATTTGGATGAAAAGAATAGTACTAAGGCCGATGATAAATCTGTATTTAAGGTAATTTTGTCCTTTAACAACGGTGCAATTAAACTTTATGAAGGTGATATAAAAATTGATAACTGCAATGGTAGTGAAGACAATAAGAGAAATTGCGCGACATACTTTGATATCGATTTAAATGAAGATAAGCCTTCGGTTAATTTACAGATCTTTTCAAAGATTATGACTAATTTGTACTTTTCTAAAATAAGCTATGAAAAGTATGAGTAAGAAAAGTAACAAAAAGCTATAGTAAAAGTCACTTGTCCACTAAAAGAGTTCATGACATGTTAAAAAGTATCATAAGTTATGGTTTTAAAAATCCAAATTCCTTTAGAAAGACTTTATCTTTTCTAGGCATGAAGATTTTTAGTTTTCATGATTATAAAAGTGAGACTAAGTACCTTAAAAATCAATTAAGAAAGATTAGTGACGAATTAACTGAATCTCATAAAGATAACTTAGTGTTACAACGTCAAATTAGCTTTTTCTATGACAATTTTGATATCAAAGATATGAAGAAAGCGACAGGTGAGTTACGTGAATTTCAAATGGGATTACTTAACTTTACCAATAAGTTGATTAGCGATTTTGAGTTTTTAAATATCAAGCTATTTTTATGTGGTGGTAATTTAATTGGTGCTTTACGCCATAAAGGCTATATCCCTTGGGATGATGATATCGATTTTTGTCTCATGCGCGATGATTATGAAAAAGTGATCTCTTATTTTCAAGAAAACGGTATAGTCAAAGATATTGAAATTGATCCTGATAATGGCAGTGAGGAAGACTTACTTAACTCAACTTTCGCATGACGCGAAGTTATAACAAATACTTATTTAATGCGGTCTAGCACCGTATTAGTTCTTTAAAAATACGTTATTGATTTTTATTTTGAAATATACCTAAGTCAAAAGGTGTGAATTTTAAGAAATTAGGTATAACTTATTGAAAAATAAAGAGATTTGATGTGATTTTTTTTGTGGTATTTTGCCTAGTTTTGTGTTAAAATTTACTTGTAAATCAAAAAGTTAACAACAAAATTAGGCATAGATATGTTACAACAAGAGCAACAAAATTCCAATAATTATTTTTCAGTAGAATCACTTTTGCGTTATTCAAAGATAGATGAGGGCTTACTTAATAAGCCTATCGCTGAGAAAGACGCTCATAAGGTTAAATACTCTGGTTTCGAGATATTCTGCCATCTGGTTAACGCTCCTATCTTAGGTTGTAACAATGTCCATCAGTTAAGTCAATCTCGCGATACCAAAGCCTTAGGCTGCGGTAAAGATGTTTTATACCGTAAATTAGGTGATGAAGACATTAACTGGAGAGATATTGAATTAAGACTTGGTAAGAGTGTATCTGATTTCATTACCACTCAGTTCCCGCCAGAAGACAATGAAAAGCAAACAAATGTTTTCATTGTTGATGACACCATG
>Ga0256869_1000486_pt1 | contig 16715 bp, 13 predicted proteins | sample RumenRJG_05RNA_FD_186096 | JGI IMG/M metagenome (GOLD analysis project Ga0256869, IMG submission 186096) | Metatranscriptome of bovine rumen microbial communities from Lethbridge, Alberta, Canada - Rumen RJG_05 (Metagenome Metatranscriptome) | ecosystem: Host-associated > Mammals > Digestive... | reverse complement strand
CTGAAAAAAATATTTTTTATGAACAAAGGATTACCAATGATATACCGTCGCCACATTCGCTTAGGTTCTCTAATAAGGCGGTAAAGCCACTCGGCACAATGGTCTTGCCACCATTGAGGCGCTCGTTTTGCAGTTCCGGCATAGAAATCGAAAACAGCGCCAATCGTTCCGCAATGGCAGTTTATATCAAGTTCACCCCAATGGGAATAAGTCCATTTTTCTTGCTTGGGAGCAGTCATTCCAATCCAAAGCAAATCGGGCTTTGCAGCATTAACAGCATCTATCATTGCCCTACTGTCTTCTTCGGAAAACTCGGCCTTGTAAGGTGGCGAATATGTCTCAATTTTTATATTTGGATAGTCTACAGCAGCCCTCTCTTTTATAAGAGACAAAACTTTTTCTGTGCTACCCAAAAAGAAACATGTGCCTCCACGAGAATTTAATTTATCCATCTCATAGGCAAACAAGTCATATCCAGCCACACGCTCATAAGGTCGCGGAAGCCACCCTTTCAACTTAAAAGCAAGTACAATGCTAGCACCATCGGGCAAGACTACATCACAATTTTTTAAAGATTCAGCAAATAGAGAATCTTCCAATGCAGTATTGTACGAATGTGCATTGATTGTATTTATCAGCAACTTGCCTTCAGGCAAAGATGCCAACATAGCCTTGTTTCCCAGAATTTTTAAATCCCTAAGATTAATCATTCAGCAAAGTTAATAAACTTTTGTTTTTCAAACAATAAAATATACAAATTTTATTGTTTGTTTCCGCAACATCCTCTTTATGTTCAATAAAATAACAGCAAAAGAATTTTTTTGCAACAGGCATCTTTTAGTCAAAATCGATGCAGGAGTCAACGTCCATAATTAGTCAATGTATTTCTAAATTCCTCCGGAATTCCAATGTCATACATTTTTCCATCCAAAACAACCCCCATCATACCGCATTTTTCACGTACCTGTTCTAATGCTGTAGTCAACTCTATTTCTCCTCTCGCGCTTACAACATTATTTGCAATATTTTCATGCAACTGAACAAAGACCTCTGGGGTCAAAACATACAAGCCAAAAACATTATAGAATTTTTTTCCTCCTTCAACTGATTTTACCCCTAAATATTCTTCGGCATAAGCAATTGTTGGTTTTTCCGTAATGTTCTCCATTTCCATTATATTCTGTCTATTATCAATCCATTTACCGCTTATTATACCATAGTAACTAACTTTATCCAATGGAATTTCGTTTATTGAAACCATAGCCTTGTTATATTTTTCATAAGCCTCAACGAACTGTAATGCACATGATTTATTACTATTACTACTATAAAGCGTATCTCCTAACAATAGCAAAACAGGATCATTTCCAGCAAAATCCTTACAATGAAAAACGGCATCACCAAAGCCTTTTTTCTCTGTTTGATAAACATAATGTAATTTCTTTCCAACCTCAATTATATGTTGTTCATACTGGAGTTTCTCTTTTGGCAACTTGCTTAAATGTTCGTCAGGAAGTTTAGTCTCAAAAAATTGTCTATATACTTCCCTTTCGTTTTCTCCTCCTAATACTAAACAAATCTCCTCAATACCAGCAGACAAACATTCCTCAATCAATATCAAAATAGCAGGTTTCACCATATTATCCTTGTCTACAACAGGGAAAAAATCCTTTTTCAAATACCTCGTTTCAGGATACAAACGTGTACCAAAACCTGCAACTGGAATAATAGCCTTACGTATGGAATGTTTTGGCTGAATTGTCAATTTATAAGCATGCATATCATGTTCATTCAGATAATTGACCAACTCCAATTGACATTCCTCATTTTTTGCCAAAAATTGCACGGATCCATCGCCCTGACTTCCAACACCCTTTCCACCATATATATACTGCTGGATGTTTTTATCATTTAAAACGCTGTGCAATTTGGGAGACTTTAACTGTGAAGGACAAGACGGAGCTACATATTTGTCAAAAATACATTGTGCTTCAACCATTAAACGTCCTAAATCAGCATCTCGTCCTTCTCGCATACAATCAATAGCTCGATTCACAATATCTTGGTTCAACTCTCCTAATGCAAGTTGAACATTTTTTTCTAATGTATTTTCTGCAAAAGGATATGCTTTGTTTAAGTCTGCCAATATTCGAATAGTATCTTTTGAAGCATTCAAATTTGCGAAAACCCAATATAGAGGCTTCTTTATATTAAAATTTTCAACTTCTACCTCTTCTGCATCAAAAGTCATTTTTACAGGACGAACGCCAAAAGCACAAGCCTGATCTAATCTTCCACATCTTGAAGCAGTTCTAAGTTCTCCCCAATATGCAATGTTCATTTCTCCCATTGTACTTAAATTGAGATGATAAAGCATATTGAATGCTCTACATACTAAAACACAAATGGCAGCACTTGAAGACAAACCGCTTTTCATTGGCAGATCCATTTTCGTTAAATGAATATGTACTCCACCAACCTTATACCACTCCAACATATAACTTGCAACCCCAGCACAATAACTAAAGAAAGAATCACTACGAGCTACGTTCCTTAACTCGCAATAATCCATTCGTGCTTCAAAGTCAATCCACTCGGATTTTATTTCAGACACTTCAGACGTTATTCTAAAGTTTGGAGCCTTCTCTGCTGTTGCGTATATTCCCTGCTCTATACCTGTTACTAATGCCATACCCGGCATAATGTTTGAATTCATTGAGCGGTACTTTCCAGCCCAATCACTATGTTCTCCAAAAAGGCACAAACGTCCGGGAACAAATAAATCAACGGACATAATTATTATTGTTTATTATTGCTTGTTTATATACATCTATCATCTTAGCGATATTGGAATTCCAAGATAATTCATTCTGTCTTTTTGCACAATTTGCAGAAAAATCCTTAAGGACATTACGATTTTTTTCCAAATAATTAATCTTTTCTGCAAAATCCTTAACAGACTGTTCTGGGTTTGTCAAGTCTATCTGAACTCCTATTGTTTCGTTATTTATCGCTTGCATTCCACAACATCTAAAATTAAGGACTGGAATAAACTCACTTACAGCTTCAAGCATTACTGTAGATGTATCATCACTAACACTTGTAAAGAAAAAGACATGGCCATTTCGTAAAGCCTCATGCACCTCTTGATTTGGTCTATTCCCCATCCACTCAATCTGCTCGCTTACACCTAGCCTTTCTGACAAATCATGCATTGACTTTACCTGGCTTTCGTTTCCAGAACCGAAAACCTGCAAAATTATATTTTTATTTTTCGCTTCTGCAACTGCTCGTATGGCAATATCCAAACGCTTACGATAATCAAACTTTCCGATCCATATAAAACGGAGTTTTTCGTCATAGAAACGATTCAAATTATTATCCAATGGATTCCCTACTTTACAACTCATTTCCGGAATCCATGTAGATTCTACCCCCTTTACCTTTTTCAATCTCTGGTATGATACAGGAGTTGTACTAACTAACATATTAGCACATCTAACAGCATTATCAACTCTTCGACCATAATAAAAAATCATATTGTTCAAAAAATTCTTCAATTTCAAAAACAATTTCATTTTTAATGGAGCACCAGTCATATATGCATCAGGAAATAACTGCAACCCGCCTATCGGTCCCCAAACAAAAGGTTTCCCCTTAATTCTAAACAGAAAACCAGGTTCACGGAAGCCAAGCATATTTAACTGGTGTATAATGTCTATATCTTTACCTTTTTCCTTTTGGTCTTTTATTATCTGCTGAGCTATTTCAAGAGTTTTCAACTGCCACTTTCTGTAGTAATAATAAAAGCGCCAATCCCCTTGATTCCAACACATTTTTCTGATCTTTGCACACTCATTCTCATCATTTCCACCAATAGGATTATAGTAAAAGTGAAGATGTTCTCTCTGCAAATCTGATAACTTTAAAAGTTCATCATTAATCTGCTTCTTAAATTCCCCTTCGGTTATGACATGCATATCACAATGCTTTGCCAATTCTGTACACCAGAGCCAGCCCTGTCCCTTTTCACTTCCCAAATTAGGACCACAAGCATATATATTTAAAATGACAGTTAACATAAATTAATATATATATTCATACACTATTTAAAACAATAACTTTATATACTTTAAGAAAGCGCAATATCCATAAAAACATAACGTACTCTTATAAATGACAATAGAGTTATTTGCAACAAAATGATTTAATATTAATGCCACTTTATCGTTTCTATATGTTTAGATGATACAACAACTACAATAAAGCTTTATTAAAAAAATTCATAGATGTTACACGAGCTTTCTTAATATGATTTTCAATTTCTTTAAAATCTATATTATCATTATAAATTAAAGATGATACTTCCTTCTCTTCGTATACCATTCGACCACTTAATCCTACAACTTTCAACAGACTCTCCATTCTGGAGTTGTTATTGTTTTTCGAGGATACAATTGCCAAAAATGGAATGCCGAAATTTATAGAAAAAGTGGTTCCATGAAAAGAATCTGTAACAATATAATCAGCTCCAGCAATAAGCGATATGAATTCGGCAGGTCCTGCATCAGAAATGTTACTAATCCCCTCAATACGACTTACAAAATATGCTCTTTTTGTAATTCTCAACACGGAAATTCCCTTCTCTTTTGCAACCTTCTTGGCTAAACTGAATATTGCTGGCGATTCGAAAAGTGTATATACCAAAACATAACGCTCAGGTACATTATCGTATTGCCTTGCAACTTTCATCCATTCATCTTTAGTCAACAAAAGGGTTGGATCAAGTACACATTCAGCATCCTTGCCAACTAACTGCTTGACCATATCGCACGCATTTTGCTCGCGAACAGAGATGAAATCATATCTTGACAAATATTCCTTATAACGCTCTCGTAAATTCGGCTCTATTTCAGAAACACCAAAACTTGCTGCAAACGATATTTTCCTTGCACTGTCTGGAGCAAATGTCAAAAAATACGGTTCAATGCTTGATTGTGCTCCTGGATTCCAAACTTGATCACTACCAGTTACAAAGATATCGTAATCCATACTTGCCTCATATAATTCAGGCATTGACATATATTTTCTCGACATTTTTGTATTCTCGGCATGAAAAGCAGCAAATCTACTATTTCTCCGTGCGATGTTAGAATTGAATAATAATAAAACCTTGTCTACGAATCTATTTACTATACGATACTTTAGTACATAAAAAATTCTCTCCTTAAATGTCATGGGAACAAAAGGTTCTGACATTTTAGAGTCCTTATACCTATAATCCTTATAATAGCAATAATCTATTATTTCAGCATCACATCCAATGTTCTGCAAAACCTTTTGGGTTGCATAGCATTGTAACTCAGCACCATAATTTCCAACTTGCTCAATCGTTATTACCCCAATTTTCATTTCATCCGTAACTTTTTAAACACTGTTTTATGCAATCAGTAAATTTTCTTTCAAATATATCTAACGTAAATTCATTCTTAAACTTTTCATAACCGGCATTTCCCATTTCTTTACGCATTTCAGAATTACTGAGTAAAGTTTCTATTGCATTTGCTAAAGACTCTACATTATTACGTTCACAAACTATGCCGTTAATTCCATTTTTTACAACATCTGGTATCCCCCCCACATTTGTTGTTACTATCGGTAATTGATATTGCATCGCCTCTAAATTTACTAATCCAAAAGTCTCACTTTCGTAATATGTAGGAAACACAAAAATATCGGCATGCTTAAAATAAGAATCTTTCTCGGCTCCATATTTACGACCATGATATTTTACAAAATCACAGAGTCCACGTCTAGAAACTTCAGCAAGAAATATAGACTCTGAAATTTCTTTTGACTCTGCACCTACAAAATCACAGACGAACTGTTCTCCTTTATCTTTCAATATTTTACATGCATCCAATAAAACGTATACTCCTTTTGATTTTATAAGATTTGATAAGAAGAGCAAATGAGGTACGCTATTTTTTCGTACAATTTTTTCTGTATTTGTTTGTGGTATGCCATTAGGACAAATTAGCACATCCTTTTTATCAACCCAATCTTCAATATCATAATACAAATAATGTGACAATAATATTACCTTAATATTCCTAAAAAAAGATTTTCTAATTATACCATCTATTCCTTTTTTGTTTTCACATACTCCTTTATTATGAAAGTGAACAACAATATTCCTGTTAAAAAGCCTTATCCACGTAACAATAATATAAGAAATTCTGAATCCGTCCTTTCTTGCTGTTGCCGTATAATAAACCAAATCAGGCCTTTCAAATATTAAGATTCTAGCTATTCTCAAAAGTATAAAAACAAATCGAAAAATCTTTACACAATTAATTTTTGCTATATCTTGAATGTTATTTGCTGTAGATGGTGATATATACCAGCAATCAAAACTCTCATTTACGAGTTTTGAATCATGTATAAATTTTCCAACCATTGATGCCCCATGTATAGGAGGCGGCATGTGCATAATAAACAAAATTTTCGGTTTCATAAGGATTAATTTTTTCTTTCTAAAAATTTTTCTAAATTATCTATTACTTGTTTATGTGTCAGCTTATATTTTCTTATACTATCCAAATAATAGCCATATATGGTAGCATCAAACAAGCTAGACCAATCGTATGTATTCATATCTTCATATACACTTCCTAAATTATTTTCACAAACAAAGTTAAATGCACCACATTTGCGACCAATTACAGGAACATTATTAAAAATAAAATCGTATACAACCCCACTACTTCTTTGTGAATATTCACTCTGATAATTCAAAATACTATATCGGCTCTTCCTGATATATGAATAATATTCATTGTCGTTCAAATATCCTATTTTTAAGATTATATTATTGCAATCTTTACATACATGACTAATTTCATCACCGTAAGATTTATCTTCAACATTACCAGCTATCAAGAGCTTATACTTTTTGTTTCTGAAATACTTAGCAACTTCTATTATTCCTTTATCTTTATTCAATCTACCAACAACACAGAAATCAAATTCCTTATCTTCATACGAAACATTACAATCATCATACATTTTATCAACATAGATATAGTCAGGAATAACCAAATACGGAAGATCGTAGGCCTTCCCGACCTCTTCGTTTGGACATAGTATGCCACTTATATATTTTTTTGTTAAATTATATATTAAACGAAAAATCTTTTTTGATAAAAAATGCTTACTATATTGTACAGAAAATAAGCGACATTTAGAGTTACAGAAGAGTAATATTCCTACAAATGATGTCACAGGTCTAGCCTGCTGCATTACAACAATATCTCCAGACTCAACTTTTCTAAACAAGACAAAAGCATTACATAAAGATCTTATTGTATTAAATAATTTTGATTTTCCAACAATATAATCAAAAGGTAAATCTAATAAACAATCATCCGAAAAACGTTGTTTATAAACAGGACCACCTGCAACAACAACATTATAATCTTTTTCTAATGCATTCTTATAATTTTCAGCAAAAAAAAAGAAGTGACCAGTACACTTTCCGTTTTCATTTTTACTATGTATATCTGCGATTACAACGCGCTTTTTTCTTTCCATAAATCTTACTAACAAGTTGTCTTTATAAACCTTGCAGGATTCCCACCCCAAACTTCATTTGCAGGAATGTCTTTAACAACAACGCTTCCTGCTGCAATAACAGCATTTTCTCCGATAGTAACACCTTTACAAATAATACATGAAGAACCAAGAAAAACATTATCACCTATTATGACAGATTTCTTTTCACCATTGTTACTTGTTAAAGGATTTATTCTATCTCCTGATTTGATTGGATGAAAATTTGTATCAAAGATAAAACACCCACCTCCTATAAGTACATTATCACCTATTAAAACTGATTTTTTACACACTATTGTAGATGCTGTAATACCGACGTTAGAACCGATCCTTAAAAAGGCATCTTTACCAACAATAAATTTACAACGTCTATTTTCTGCTGTATCAGTATATTTGCCACAAGAGCGAATATACAAATTATCACCACAAATAACTTTTGCTCCTAGAGATATTTTTAATATTGGAATTCCTATCGACGTAAGCGAACCATAACTTATATTATTAAAATAGAACTTCTTTCTTGTCCAAAAACCGCAGGATAGAATAGAAATTTTTAAACTTAATTGCTCGAATACTTTATAAGTATAAAAAAAAATCTTTTGAATAGTCATCCTACAACATCCCTATATAATGCAACATATTCCTTATATCTATTTAGAGAAAACATAGCAGCACGTTTTCTACAAGTATCTTTATTAATATTTTCATCATTCAAAACGGTTATAACAGCATTCAACAAAGCTTCTTTATCACCTTTCTCAACTGCACAACCACAAGTATTGTCTATTGCTTCTGCACTTCCACCGGTTTTGAACGTAACAACAGGTATTCCGCTTGCCAATGCTTCAATATTTGTGGTTGGAAAGTTATCTGCTAATGTTGGATTAACAAACACATCTGCTGATTGGTATATCTCGACAATGTCACTCAACGAAGATGTTTGAGGTATTTGCATTATTTTTGCATACTTTTTATCAGATTCACCAGGTATATTTCCAACCAATACAACTTGATATTTATCATTAGGAAGTCTGTTAGAAAGAAAAACAAAATAATCTAACCCCTTACGAAACTCCCAATTTGCAGCTATACCCAATACCATTTTCTTACCAGAAATTCCCATTTTCTTCTTTAACTCACAGTGAATGTCTTTAGAAAATGACTTTATATCTATACCGTTATTTATTACCTTAATTGTTGCGTTCTTTATGAAAGACTTTTCCAATAAATTTGCCAACCATTTTGAAGGAGTTACAATTGTAAGATTACAAAATTTATTGAACATTCTTTTTCTTAACACCCACTGTAGATGCTCATTATGAAACACAGATGGGTTATATAAAATATTTTGTTTACACCCCTTGCAACCAGTCAACCATTTATTACAGTCAATCTCATCAAAATAAGCACATCTGCCAGTGAAAGCCCTACAATCATGCATTGTCCAAACCACCGGAATTTTACATTTATTTACATACCATATAAACAAAGGAAAATTAATACACCACACATTTACCATATGTAAGTGTACTACAGATGGTTTTATTATATTTATTTTTACAAGTAAGAGAACTGTCTCAAAAAAAGAAAAAACATCTTGTAAACCAGTTAATCTATAGAGATTGTAATGAATGAACCAATTAAATCTTGTCCCCCACAAAACTTTATTATGTACTATGGCTTTTCTATTATTACTATTTTGCGGTAATAAGACAAAAGACTCTATTTTTTCTTCTCCCATTGCTTTTCTCAACAGTTCATAAAAGCGGGGAAAAAAACCACTATATGCAGATGTTATCGTAAGAACCTTCATACTTTTTTCTTCACAATGAGACTCTTTCTATTTCTGAAAAAAGAACCAGACATAATGTACTGTACCTGCCTATCCGAATAATTTAACCAACGTTTAGATAAACAACATCCTAATAGAACAAAGAAAACAACGTGATAAAATCTTGCTCCATTCATATCACAAATAAAACTATTAAAAATCCAACCAATAATCACGACTGCAATACACTTTACAAACCTATTTTTCCCATACATGATAGCTTTAATTACTGCATAAAACATCAAAAAATAATATAAAACTACATATATCAAACCTCCGTGCAACAACCAATTCAGAAATGTAACTTCAGATGCCATTCTTCCATATCGTCCATTCACACCACTATCAAAATAAAATGAATAATAATAAGCAAAAGCCCCCTTTCCAAAAATGAAACTTTTAGTGTTTTGCAAATCCTCACTCAATTCTTGATACAAAAATGTTCTTGTATCCGTTGATAATTCACTACTTTCATTATGGCTCAACATATAATCCTGAAGCTTTACAAAAATACCCTCATTAGTATTATTCAACAATGGAATATAGTAAAAAAAAATAGCCAAAAGCGTTACTACAATCAATATTTTCTTTATAATATCCTTTTCAAAAACATAAGCTAACATGTAAGCAAGAACTGAAAACGCAACATACAAGATCATAGCTCTTGTTGGATTCAGTCCCCAAAAAGAAAAGAATAAAGCCTTAACAATAACAATAAAAACAAGTATTCTAAAAAAATAATTTAAATACAAAAAAAAAGGAGCTAATACTATAACTACAAAAAATAAGTTTTGTGAAGAATAATTAAAAAAAGGGAAACACAATACCAGGTATAAACTTATTAACAATTTTAAATAAAACAGACTTCGTATATTTGTTGCAATATAACTAAAAAGCGGAGGAACAAACAACAATGCACAATATTCATTAAGAAATAAAGTAAGCCACTTATTACCAAAAGCGTATAAAGCAGCCTCAAAATTAAAACAAGATCTTAATATTGCAAATATACCCAACAATAATATTACAAATATAATATAGTTAGCAATTTTACCAAAATCATTTTTTTTAATAAAAGCGAATGGAAAAAAAACAACTGTGCTCCAAATAGATACAGAAAATATAAATTTCACGATACTTGGAGCCTGAAAGTATAACCCCCAAAAAGCAGTTGTAATTAATGTCGCTAATTCAACTAACAAAAGCAAAAGAAATGTTTTACTATGCAAGATACCACGATCTATTTTTTTTTTCATTAAATTATACACTTAATTAAATTAACAACCACTTCACAATAAGCCTTAAGCAATTACAACTAAACTTAAATTTCTATATTTCACATATCTCTATTTCTTTACAACAAGGAAACTTCTCATCACTTCATATATTTGTTTTTTTTCAATACTATCCAACGCAAACAATACTAAAGAAACAATCATACCAATTGTTGTGAGTACACAAGAAACTACAAATTTCGTAATTCCTTCGTGAAAAATAAAGCCACTTGACAATCCCAAAATTAACATAAATAAAGCAGTACCCATTAACGGCATTACAACATTATTTAAATATGCAGCAACTGATAAACCACATTTCTTTTTCGCATATATAATTATCACAATATCACCACCTAATGCCCAAACAGCAATCATTGGTATATAAAGCCAAACAGGACTTCCTCCAAAATAAAAAGCAAACCAAACAAGGAGTACTGGCAAAGCATTCATTATACTTTTAAATATAGCATAAAACTTTATATCTCCTTGGGCATAAATAGCAGTAGACGCACTATTTGCCATCTGCAATATAATAGTTTGTACCAATTGTAATATACAAAATAGAGAAGCCCACTCTGGAACATTCTTCAACCACACCTTCAAAACAAAAGAAGATTCTATTGAAATAGGTATAGCAAAAAACATGGTTAACAATGCAGAAAACTTACATCCAGCCAATATGGCATTGTTCATCGTCTTTATATTTTTTGCTCCTGCATTCTTTACTATTACTGGGTTAAGTGCTTTCATCATATTTCCTGAAAAATTAGAAAGCGACCCATTTACTTGTTGTGCAATTCCTTGTGCTGCATTTAATACAGTACCAAAAAAGTGATTTAAAACAATACCTATTCCTTGCGCTGAAAAAAGACTACTTATAGCTGTAAGAAAATTCCACCCTGAAAAAGCAAAAATCTGTTTTACCAAATCCCAATCCCAATACTTATGGGGAGCAATAATACATTCTTCATATTTTTTATGACAATAAAATTTCATTATTGTCAAAGATATCAAAGGAACACAAGTCATCAGGACGCCATACACAATCAACTTATCCATTGTTGTTTTTACACATATAAAAGCTATGGATAGTTTTAAAATTGATTCAAATACACCTATTATTGAATAATAAAACATATTCTCATGTGCATTCATAACAGCATCATAAGGAACATTAACTATAGTAAGGAACGTACTTGCAATCAAGCAAAGATAAACAATTTTAGCGGCATCAATACGATCTGGCTGAATATTAAAGACTCCATGAAACAATGGAGACATAAGAACTAAAAGAAAAACAACAGTAAAAATTGCAATAAACAAATGGAGCGACAAACTTAAATTGAAAATTTTCACCTTTTTCTCAAAATGTCCTTCTCCTTCAGCATATGACATAAACCTCTGAGTTACATTTGCCATTGTCGAATTCAAAAAACCCAACATTGCTATTGCTCCTCCAACAATATTAAAAATTCCAAAATCAGATGCTCCTAAAGCCCCAAGAATAAGACGTGTCGAATACAGCGAAACTAATATAGTTATCGCCATCTTTACATAAAGATACCCTGTATTTTTAACAATCCTATTTACCGTAGACGTATTAGCCATTACAATAAATAATATCTGTTATATTTTATTAGACCAATAACTTATATCAATATAATTTACCTTCCGCATGTAATTTATTTCCAAAATGCTTTATAGGAATGATGAGTATGTCTCATTTCAACAGGAGGTAGTTGCATATAATTTTTACCATATAACCGCGAAAGGTAATCTGCATATCCATTTGGCGCTGGATATTCTTTCCCTTCAAAATTGACACTAACCTTGGTGTTAAAATTACTTTTTGGATTTTTTTCTCTGATTCCGTAATGGGAAATAGATGTGATACCACAAAATTCTGTTTCTGTTTGATTGTATTTTTGAGCTAATCTGTCAAAACTCTCCGTTGTTTTATCGATTGACGTAACTCCCAAAGATTCTATAATCCGTTCGTATAGCCTCATGCCGTTTTTTGCCACTGTACGTAGTATAGTACTCCCCTTTCTATAAGTTGAAATTTGTAGAGCAAGTTTACTCTGAATTTTAGCGATAGCATTATAATACTTCACCGTTTCCATGTCATCATCAGGTAAATTATCTATTGGAAAAACATCAATATCAACCCCAATTAAACGACATTTTTTTCTATATGGTTCGATTTTAATAGTTCTATTGTCAATGATTTTCCCATAAGCATAAGGGAAATCAGGTGTATTCTTGTAATATAAAGCTTTATATTGACATTCACGAGGCCATATATCTAATAAACGTTCATAATCTCGACGTGGCATCATTATATCTATGTCGTCGTCCCATGGAATGAAGCCTTCGTGACGTACAGCCCCAAGTAGAGTTCCTCCACATAAATAATAGACTAAGTTATTTTCACGACATACATTGTCAACAAAGTCAAGTATACCGAGCGAACATCCCTTAATCTCCTGAATAGTCATTTCCTTCATTTTATCCTAAAATTTTGATAGTTCGTAATATTGCGTCGCTAAATGAATAGTGTGATTTAAAACCAAGTTCCGATAACCTGTCCGTACTAAGAATTGCATTCATTGCCACTGAATACCCCCTCTTTTCCACTTCGCTTGGCAAATCAAAGACCACTTTTGTTCCTGCAACAACTGCACACTTTTGAGCAAAATCTTTCAGATGGACATCACATAATTTGTTCGCAATATTGTATGCAACCCCATTCTCACCATGTAACAAGACAAAAAGCATCGCTGATACCGCGTCCGCAACGTATGTATAAGAAAAGAACTGTTCTCCCTTACTTTTTAGTACAATATCTTCTTTATTCAAGGCCTTGATTATAAACTGTGACGAAGCCTTACTATCACTCATAAGCATAGTCGGTCCAAAAACACGGCTCAACCTCACAATTTTAACATTAACGCCTTTCTCTGCTATATACGACTGGCACAAGGCCTCACTGACACGCTTTGATTCTGCGTAGCATGAGCGTGCGTTTGACAAGTTTAAATTGCCTGTATAATCTTCCGTAAAAACATCCTCACCTCGTGCATTTCCATATACTTCAACCGTAGAAGGATACAAGACTTTAGCACCACATGATTGAGCTTTTAAAAGTGCATATTCAGCCCCTTTTACATTTATCTCAATTGTCTCAATAGGATACTGCGAGTAAGCTAAAGGATGGGTGTTACTTGCCAGTGGAATAATGATATCAGGTTTTATATCTTCCGGCAAAGGCTGGCGCACATCCTGTTCTATGAAATGGAAACAAGGGTCATTATAGTATTCGCCCAGTCTTAACATGGACTTTTCTTTGCTGCGACCAACCGCATAAACAGTAATTCCTGCTCCTTGCTTGTTGTAAAGCATGAGTGCATCCAGAAGGCAGACTCCAATTAATCCACTTGCACCCGTAATCAAAAACTGTTTACCCTTCAACCCTTCTATACCTGGAATACTTAGTACATTTGCCAAGTCTTCTTGATACAAGGGATGCAGTTTGTTCAAACCATTTATTTCAACCATATATCCTTATCCATTTTAAGATAGCTTTTAAACATTTCAAGATCATCTTTTGTGGTTAATTTGATATTCTTATCAGAACCTGCTGCGAAATGAAGTGTCTCTCCCAACTCAACCATCATGGTATTGGTGTATGACGAACCATAGATTCCTATTCCTCTCTCATAGGCTTCGTGATAAGCTTCATTAAGTCTTTTAAACTTATATGCCTGTGGAGTAGATACGCGGCGCAAGGTTTCTCTTGGAATATACTCTTTTGTTGTCGTATCATCCTCTGGATTCACAACAAATATTTGTTCATTATAAGGTAGAGAAGTTACACCATTACCAAATTCGTTCGCCTTTTGAATGACATCAGTAAGAACCGTGGCATCAACCAAAGGACGGATACCATCATGGATAATGATAATATCATCATCCGATACTTTCCCATCAAGGTTATATACTCCGTTTCGAATACTCTCTTGTCCTGTATTGCCACCTCCAATAACCCATTTCAACTTATCAATATTAAATTGGTGAGCGTAAGCCCAAAGTATATCGTGCCAACCATCCAAACATACCACTTCAATTGCATCTACCATAGGATGACGCTGGAAACCCTCAAGTGTGTAAATAAGGATTGGTTTGTCATAAACATTGATGAATTGTTTCGGTATATCCTGTCCCATACGACGACCAGATCCACCTGCAATAATAATAGCAATTGTGCTCATATACTTACTCTCTTATAAAATCATTTTTCTCATAATAGTATACCACAAGTAAACATTAAAACGACAAATCAATGAATTAGTTTGTATTTCCTACAAAAGTAAACCATTCTGATTACAATGATTTGGAGTTAAAAATGTTTATGAAAAAAAGTCTAAACGGATAAACTAAGAGATCAACAGTAATATACTGATAGTCAACATTTACTCAACATTGAAACTTGAATAACTATATATTTTTACTTTCAATCTCTTCCAAACAAGTCTCTTGTATAAACCTTATCTTTTACATCGTCAAGACACGAATCGTAACGATTGGCAATGATGGCTTGAGAGATTTTCTTGAACTCGTCTAAGTTATTCACGACCTTGCTGCCGAAAAAAGTTGAACCGTCCTCTAATGTTGGCTCGTAAATGACAATGTCGGCACCTTTTGCCTTGATGCGCTTCATAACGCCCTGAATGGCAGACTGACGGAAATTGTCGGAATTACTCTTCATCGTTAGGCGGAAAACACCGATTGTACACGAATGGTCGTAAGTAGAATCCGCGAACTGGTTGTTTGTTGAATAAGCATACCAGCCAGCCTTCTGCAATACGGCATCGGCAATGAAATCCTTTCTTGTACGGTTACTCTCGACAATGGCAGTCATCATATTCTGCGGAACATCGGCATAATTTGCCAGAAGTTGCTTAGTATCTTTTGGAAGACAATAGCCGCCATATCCGAAGCTTGGATTATTGTAGTGCGAACCAATACGCGGATCGAGGCCGACACCCTGAATTATAGCCTGACTGTCGAGGCCTTTTATCTCGGCATAGGTGTCAAGCTCGTTGAAATAACTTACGCGCAACGCAAGATATGTGTTTGCAAACAACTTAACGGCTTCAGCCTCCTTCATGCCCATGAAAAGAGTATCGATTTCTGGTTTCAGAGCACCTTCCTGCAACAATGCGGCAAACTGTCTGGCTGCATTTTCAAGAAAAGGAATGTTTGCAATCTTGCTGATGGCCTCGTTTTCTGCTGAAATTCTGTCATCGTTTGATGCTTTGTTTAGCAGTTTCGGATAGCCAACGATTATTCTGCTTGGATACAGATTGTCATACAAAGCCTTGCTCTCGCGAAGAAATTCTGGAGAGAAAAGCAAGTTAAACTTTTTGTCCTTAAGTGACGGCTCAGACATGAATTTCTGAGCATATTTTATATACAGATTTCTGGTATATCCTACCGGAATGGTACTTTTAATTACCATTACAGCATCAGGATTCACCTCGAGGACCAAGTCTATTACTTCCTCGACATGTGATGTGTCAAAGTAATTTTTTGCAGAATCGTAGTTTGTTGGAGCAGCGATGACTATGAAATCGGCATTTTTGTACGCCTCACGACCGTCAAGAGTTGCAACCAAATTCAAGTTTTTCTCTGCAAAGTATTTTTCAATGTACTCATCCTGAATTGGAGAAATTCTTTTGTTTATCTTCTCTACTTTTTCAGGAATAACGTCTACAGCCGTAACTTTGTGGTGCTGTGACAACAATGTAGCAATGCTCAAGCCAACATATCCTGTACCGGCAACTGCAACCTCAAGATTTTCAAAGTCTCTCATTTATGCATATCAATATTTCCTCAGAAAGCATATAACCAACTGAGAAACAATATATTATCTATTTTTCTTTTTCCAACTTGGGAATTTTCTCCAAGATTCAAGTATATGCAAAAGTAAT
>Ga0256869_1000480_pt1 | contig 16774 bp, 9 predicted proteins | sample RumenRJG_05RNA_FD_186096 | JGI IMG/M metagenome (GOLD analysis project Ga0256869, IMG submission 186096) | Metatranscriptome of bovine rumen microbial communities from Lethbridge, Alberta, Canada - Rumen RJG_05 (Metagenome Metatranscriptome) | ecosystem: Host-associated > Mammals > Digestive... | reverse complement strand
GCTTTGTGGGGAGAGGAGGAGCAGTGGAATGAGTGAGCTTTCGGCCTTGGCCGGAAGCGAAGGATATGGAACCTGCGACGACGACGCGCAAGGGGGAACCCCTTGGCCGGAGCGCAGCGACGTAAAAAGCCGGATGATTCGGATCATGCGGCGACGCCTCGCAGAGCGCACATACATTCGCGTCAGCGAGATGTATAGAAGTGCGCCATTAGTATAATTACTAATGGAACAGGGAAGCCAGTATCTGCTGCTTTCCATCCTCTTTCCATCCGCTCCCATACGATCGAAGAAAAAGCACAGAATGCCATTTGTGTTTTCTTGCTGTGTTTTCTTGTCCGGCGGCATTTGAATACACCTGCCGCTTGACACTTTTACTTTATCAGCTTTTCCAGCGTCTCAAACAAAAGCTCCGGCTCGACGGGCTTGCTCAGATGCGCGTTCAGCCCGGCCTGCAAACTGCGCTGAACGTCCTCGTCGAAAGCGTTGGCAGTGAGCGCGATGATCGGGATGCTTTTCGCGTCGGCGTGATCAGAGGCTCTGATATGGCGCGTTGCCTCGAGCCCGTCCATTTCCGGCATGCGCATATCCATCAGGATCGCGTCGTAATAGCCCGGCTCATGGCTTTCAAACAGGTCCACGGCGACCCTGCCGTTTTCTGCAAGATCGACCTCTATCTCCCGCATAGCCAGCACCATCATCATGATCTCGGCGTTCACCGCCACGTCCTCCGCCAGTAGTACCCTGCGTCCCTTCAGATCCGCTGTATTCTCTTCCAGCGCCTCATGCTTGCGGCGGAAGGCTTCCCTGAACTCGTCCATCACGTTCTCGGCAAACAGCGGCTTTGACACGAAGGTGTCTACGCCGGCCTCCTTGGCCTCATCCGCTATCTCCTCCCAGTTAAACGACGTAAGGATGATAATGGGCGTATCATGACCGACGATCTCACGGATATGCCGCGTCGTCTCGACGCCGTCCATTTCGGGCATTTTCCAGTCGATCAGGATCAGATCATAGTCCTCCCGCCGCCCGTGACGGATGCGGACCTTGTCCACGCCCTCCCAGCCGGATTCCGCCGTATCGCAGCTTACGCCCACCTGGCCGAGAATGATTTCCGCGTGTTCAAGAGCGATCCGGTCGTCGTCGATCACCAGAACGCTCATATCCTTGGAAACCAAATCATCCTCTTCGGTTGGGAGATTCTTTCTCTCCGATTCGCCCAGCGTAACGGTTACCGTAAAAACAGTGCCCTTGCCCTTTTCGCTTTCTACCTCAATGTGGCCGTTCATGAGCTCCACGATGCTCTTGGTGATCGGCATGCCCAGGCCCGTCGAACCGTAGCGGCTGGTGGAGGAAGAGTCCTCCTGGCTGAAGGCGTCAAAAATCCGGGGCAGAAACTCCTTGCTCATACCGATGCCGGTGTCGCTGATGATAAAGCGGAGCGTCGCCTGCCCGTCATAGCGCGGTCCCTCCTCGATCATAAAGCGGACCGTCCCGCCCTCCGGCGTGAACTTGACCGCGTTGCCGAGAATGTTGATCATCACCTGCTTGAGCTTCGTGGCGTCGCCGATATAATAATCGTCCACCTGACCGATGACGCGGCAGTCGTAGACGAGCCCCTTGTCCCGGCACTGGCCGCTGACGATCGTGTTGACCTGCTCCAGCGCCTTGGCAAAGGAGAACTCCTCCTTTTTGATGGTCATGCGTCCGGATTCGATGCGGCTCATGTCCAGGATGTCGTTGATGATCCCCAGCAAATGATGGGCGGAATCGCCGATCTTTCCCAGGTATTCCTTGACCTTATCGCTGGCCGTGGGATCGTTCATGGCGATGTTGTTCAGACCGATGATCGCGTTCATTGGGGTGCGGATCTCGTGGCTCATGTTGGACAGGAATGCCGTCTTGGCTTTATTTGCTTCCTCGGCTGCGCTGAGCGCCTCCGCCAGCGCCCGGTTCTTCGCCATCGCCTCCCGCATTTCCTCGTCGATGACTGTGAGACCGAGGCCCACGGCGTGTACGATGTGGTCGTCGCGATCCTCCGCGTGGCGCACGCCCGCCATACGGATCATTTCATAGTACTCTTTCCCATTTCTTTGGGCGAGATACCGATAGGCAATGATCAGCTCGTTTGAAAGCGCCGACTGTATGTACTCCGGGTCGATGAACCGCAGAAAACCTTCGCGGTAGTTCTCCGCGACACAATGCTCTGCATACCAGACAAAGCGTTCATGATACGGAAAGTGGATCCCTTCTTTCGTCTGCTCGGAGTCCGTGGGATCTTCCCGATAACAGACGGCATCGTCACGATCCAGATCAACGTGATATACGCAGCGATAATCCGACGCCAGAGCGGTGATCATCTTGTCCTGCTGCTCCCGGCGCGATTGCTGCTCCAGCAATTCCCCCTGCAGCGCTAGCCGTTCCTCCAGCTCGCGCTGCTTCGCCGCCTGGCTTTCTGCCAGCTCCGTATTCGCCTTTTCCAGTTCGACCCGGGCGTTTTCCTTGTTTTGGATCTCCCGCCTGGATCTTCTGGCGTCGCGAACGAGAAACAGGATGATCAAAGCGGCGATGCCGAGGATAGCGCTGCCAAAGAGCGCCATGTTGTTTTGGATCATGTCCCATACGGAATAGGAATACAACTGATCCGTATAGCGGAACGCCAGATTCTGCGCGTAATCAGAGCCCAGCACGTTGATGCCCCGGTTGAGCAGTCTCAAAAGTCCGGCGTTGCCGATCTGAACGCCAAAGCACCGGTCGTCGTCATACGTCGTCTGGAGCAGAGCCAGGCCGCTGTAACGGCTGTTGCGCAGGATATCGTTCGCTCTCAGTCCGTTCAAGGTGGTGCAGCCCACACTGCCTTCGCTGACCGCCTGCAGGCAGTCGTCGATCGAGGGATAGAAAACGATCTCGGCGTCCGGATAATGGGTCAGCACGAAGTAATACTGCATACGGTTGTTCTCATTGACCGCAAAACGGGCTGTCGTTTCCTCCGTATACTCTCCCCGGTGGACCAGCTCCGTGGCGGCAGATACGACGGGTGCGGACTGGAAAATACCGCTCTCCTCGGAATAGTACAGACCGCCGCCAACGGGGAAGGCCGTATCGATCTCTCCGTCGCTCAGGGCGGAGATCATCCTGTCGTAGCTGTCGTAGCCGACAAAGGAAACGGAAATGTGACTGATACCGAGCTCCTCCAGCATCCTCGGAACGACATCTCTGACGATCCCGGTCACATCCCCCGAATCGTCCGTGTCACTGTATGGCAGATAGTGATTCAGATAACCTACACGCAGCTCGTCGTGCCCGGAGAGCCACTGCTTCTCAGTCGCGGAAAAGGCTCGGCTCGAAATGCTGACAGGATAGTATCTGCTGCGCAGCGAGTTGATATAGTTCGGCTCATTCGCCGCAAGCTCCGTCTGCGCTTCATTCAGTTCAGTCAACAGCTCTAGGCGTGATTTCGCAACGCAAAGATAATAGTCTGAAGCGCCAAACGCATATAAAAGCTCTGCGTTAGGCCGTCCGTATGCCCCGTCTCCCTCCACGGCCATAACGTCAATGTCATGGTTGTCAAAAGCGTCAAAAAGGGGCTCATAGTCCCGGAAAAGAACGATTTCAGCCTGTACCTCATGCTCCTCCAGATACGCTTGCAGCACACCCGCCATTGCACTGTCGAGGACGCCGATCTTTTTCCCGTCCAGCGTAGAGGGGGCGACGGTTATATCCTCATCGGCGTCATGCTTGACGAGGTTATATGTCTCATTGCCCATAGCCGCGTCCGGATACCCTATGATCTCCTCACGATCCTCCCGCCAGGCAAGACCCGCGAGGAAATCTATATCGCCGTCCAGAAGCATCTGGTACAGGTCTCCGAATTCGCCGTAAACATAGTCATACTGCCATCCGGTATACTCCGAGAGCTTCTGATAGTACTCATAGGCGTACCCGGATTTGACAGCTCCCTCCCGTGCGCCTTCCTGGAAAACCTCGTTTTCATAATAGCCTACACGGACGGTGATGCCCTCGTGACCCGCAGCCGCTGCCGTTATCGACATCTGCGCGCCGAGCGACAGGATGAGGAACAGCAATATTGCGGTGCATGTCAAAAACGCCGTATTCTTTCTGATCTTCATGCTTTTTCCTCCGTCTGCTTATTGTCCGATGATCCTCTCATAGTCCGCATAGCTCGTGTTCACTGATCGACTATATACCGGCACAGTGTTTTTATCAAATCGTCAGGCTGGAAAGGCTTGGCGATATGAGCGTTCATCCCGGAGTCCAGACTCGCCCGAATATCCTCGTCATAGGCGTTCGCGCTCATGGCGATGATGGGAAGCGTCCTGTAATACTCACCCGGTAATGACCGGATGGCCCGCGTCGCCTCGTAGCCGTTCATGACCGGCATTTGAATGTCCATGAGGACGGCGCTGTAATAACCGGCTTCGACATTCTTCACTTTATCTGCGCCGATCCGGCCGTTTTCGGCGTGGTCGACCGCGATCCCGTACTGCTCAAGCACGATGGTGGCGATCTCCGCGTTGATCGCGTTGTCCTCTACCAGCAGGACCCGCTTGCCGTTCAGAGCGGCATACTGGATCTCGTTCGCCTCCGCGGTATTCTCGTCCGGCTCGGAGGGCTCCAGAGCAAGCTCGACCGTGAATTCCGAGCCCTCGCCCTGCTTGCTTTTGACTGAGATCACGCCGCCCATCATTTCAACGACTTTGGCTGTGATCGCAAGCCCGAGGCCCGTGCCTTGCACGCGGTTTACTGTTGTTTTCTCTTCACGTGTGAAGCTCTCGAATATATGAGGCAAATACTCTTTGCTGATACCGATGCCGGTATCTCTGACAATGAAGCGATATTTTATCTTTTTGTCTTCTGTCGCTCCGAGTTCTTCCGCGATCAGCTCGACGCTCTTCCCCTCCGGCGTGTATTTGATGGCGTTGCCGGTGATATTGATCAGGACCTGCTCGATCCGCAGGTCGTCTGCCATTACCTTGTAATGATGTACTGTGTCGTGCGAATAGGTGATCGTAATGGACTTGTTCTTCGCCTGCAGCGCCGTAATATCCTCGATACGCCGGAAAATATCTCTGAGATCGCAGGCTGCCAAGCTGAGCTGCATTTTTCCGCTTTCGATCTTGGAGATATCAAGAATATCATTGATCAGAGAGAGCAGAAAATGGCTGGAGGAACCGATCTTATCCAGCGCGTCCGCTACGACCTCCGGCTCATCCCAATGGCTTTTGGCGATGTTCGTATAACCCACGATGGCGTTCATCGGGGTGCGGATATCATGGGACATGTTGGCAAGAAAATCGTTTTTCGCGCGGGTCCTTGCCTCCGCCATATGTTTCCGGAATTCCTCCTCGCGCTTCATCTGGGCGTCGATGTTGGTGAGGCCGATGATCAGTCGGCGTTCGTTCCGGTTTTCCAGAAGAGTTGCCTTCATGCTGACATACGTAGGAATGCCATTGAGCATAAGACGGTATTTTGTCGTGAAGTGGCCGTCCCGTTCGATGATTTTCAGTACCCTTTCACGGGAAAAAACCGCCATAAAGCGTTCCCGATCCTCCGGATAGATCAAGGTTTCCATGTTCCTGCGGCTCAGCTCAAAGAAGTTCGCCCCTTGCGTTTCGATACCCAGATTCTTGTACTCCTCCGAGGAGCTGTACTCGACAAAGGCTTCTGTGTCGGGATCGACCACATAAATGCTGAAATAGTCCCCGGCGAGAGCCTGTGCGACGCTGCTGAAAGTGAGGTGATCAGCGTCCATCCTGCCGATGGTCTCGTTCAGGGTGTCGATCGTCGCTTTATGACCTTCCAGTTCCGACACGATCCGTTCATGCTTCTCCGTGATGTCGGAAATAAAGACCGTATAAACTCCTCCGTAAACGTCTGTCTCCAGATAGTGGCCGTAGTCGTCCACCCGGCGGACGGCGCCGTCCTTGCGGATGATCCGGTATTCCACATAGTCCATGTTGTCATCGCTGGCGTCGATCTGTTCCGCAACGGAGTCTGAGATGCGGCGGTAATCCTCCGGATGCACCATGCCCCGGAAGGTATAGCCCGTCAGCTTTTTGAAATCCTCAAGATCGTCGCAGCCGTAGATATCAAAGACAGGCTTGTTTGCATAGAGAAGCTCTTCCGGCTCTTCGGCTTTGTAAATGAAGAACCCCCCGGGCATGTGTCCGCCCAGTTCCCGGATCATGAACGCCGTCTGATCATTCATCTGGAAAACCTTGTTCGCCATGGTCAGCCTCTTTTCATATCATATACACTTCATCAGCGCTTCCGTTGTCTCAGACAGAGCCCCCGGTCCGACGGGTATGCCGGGATGCTTTTCGCCCGTGGATTACTGCGTTTCTTCCAGGCTTCCGTACATCGTGACGGCTTCATCCACCGTGATATCGCCTTTTCCGACCTGGAACGCCGCGAGTCGGATCTGAACCGTAAGCGCATCCGTAATGCCGAGCACCTCCGGAGAGATGGTACGCTCCGACGGCACCTGCCCGAAAGGAGCGTAAACCGCATCAAAGGACAGATCGGTAGTGGGCGTTACCAGGCGCTTCACCGAAGCCATCGCGTTCAGCTCTTCCCTTGTGATCAGAAACCGCATGAATTCGTTTGTCATATCCAGATCGTCGCAGTCCTTGTTGACGGAGAACTCCACGGAAGGACTGTCGATAAAATATCCGCCTTCCTCCGTCAAGGGGATCGGGGCAAACGAGTAATCGAAGGGCGCATTGGTGAATGCCTCCGACTGACTCTCCCGTTTTCTGGTGCCGGATACGGTATCACCGGCGCAGATCATCATCGGCACATCGCCTTCAAAAAAGCGGAGGATCACCTGGGTATAGTTGTCCTCGATCATATCGCACGCGTCGAGATCGATACAGCCGCTTCCGATCAGCTGCTCCACCGCCTCCAGGGCCGGGCGCATGGTTTCTCCCGCCGCGGGATCCAGTTCATTGGCGAGCACAAGCGCTTCCGGGTTTTCGGCAAGGGCAGCCGCAAACAGCGGGTAGGCGACAGTGTACATGAAACAGCTCGACGACTTAAGACTGTAGCCCATCATGGGGCTTGAGCAGCCTTTGCCGCGGAACGCTTCGCAGACGGCCAGCAGCTCCGTCCATGTAGTTGGAATGTCGAGCCCTTCCTTTTCAAACAGGTCCTTGTTCACCAGCATACCATAGGATCGGGAAAAAACCGGAACCAGCAGCACGCGGCCTTCCGCGTCATGGTTGATGAGGCCGGGGCGGATGCAGTCCAGATCCAAACCCAGGGCCGGGTCCGCAAGATCCTCCGCAAGAGCAAATACCGGATCATACTGCTCGTTCCCGATCATCGAGGCGGTGGTGAAGAAAATATTGGGTTTGTCATTGCCTTCCAGCGCGGTGACCAGCGTATTGCTGTAGTCGTCCAGCTTCACATAGCTGAGCTGAACGTTCGGATAGAACTCGTTGAACCGGTCAAATTCCGCCTCCAGCGCCTCAAAGTTGTCATAGCTTCCAACTACCGTGATGCTGCAGCTTGTATTGGTGTCGAGAGCCGGCTTGAATCCCGCGGCGGTCTCCTCCTGCGTTTTGCCGCCGCAGGCTGTCAGCGATACGGCTGCGCAAATGGCTAAAATGATGCAGATCAGCTTTTTCATGCTTTCTTTTCCTCCTTGATCCTGCGGATCTCTTTGATGACAAGTCTGATGTCTACGGGTTTTGCGATATGTCCGTTCATGCCGGCGTTCAGGCATTCTGTGACATTTTCCGAAAACGCGTCCGCCGTCATGGCGATGATCGGGATAGAGGACGCCCACGGATCCTCCAGCGCGCGGATATTCCTTGCGGCATCCAGTCCGTTCATGACCGGCATCTGGATATCCATGAAGACAAGGGCGTATTGTCCGCGTTCCGCCGCCTTCATCTTGTCGACGCATATCTGACCGTTCTCCGCGCGCTCCGTCACGATTCCAAACATCCCCAGCATGGCGGAGATGATCTCCCAGTTGATGTCGTTATCCTCCGCGACGAGAATGCTTATTCCGGCAAGGTCGGAGTAATCATCCTCCGGCTCCGCAGACTTCGCTTCCGTTCCCAGAAGCTCGTTGATCTTATCATACAGCTTTGAGCGGAAGAGGGGCTTGCTGATAAAGCCGTTTACGCCGGCATCCTTTGCCGCGTCTTCGATGTCGGACCAGTCATAGGCCGAGATCAGCAGGATCGGGACGTTCTCGTCGATCTCGGATCGGATGCGCCTTACAGCTTCCACGCCGTCCATGCCGGGCATCTTCCAGTCCAGGATCACGACGCCGTACTGTCGGCCGGACTCCTGACGTTGCCGGATCATCTCCAGCGCCGTTACGCTGTCTTCGGCCTTCTCCGCGGTGACGCCCAAGGACTCCAGCGCGTCCACGGCGGTCTCCAGCAGGACCGTGTCGTCGTCCACGATCAACACGTCGATGGGCTCGAGCCGCATGTCGTCGAGCTGCTTGTCCGCGACCGGAATATCCAAAACGATGGTGAAGGTCGTGCCCTTCCCCAGCTCGCTCTGGCAGTCGATGACGCCGTTCATCAGATCCACCATCTGCTTCGTGATCGCAAGGCCGAGGCCGGTGCCCTGAATGGTGTTGACGCGGCTGTCTGTCTGACGGGAGAAGGGCTCGTACATCTTTGCCATGAACTCGGGGCTCATGCCCATGCCCGTATCGGCAACGACGTAGGTCAGCTTGACGCAGCCGGGCGTCTCGCTTTCCTCCTCCCGCATATCTACGCTGACGCTTCCGCCCGGCTCCGTGTATTTGATCGCGTTGGAAAGGATGTTGATGTAGATCTGATTCAGGCGCAGCTGATCAGCATACAGATATTCCTTTTCCATACGGTTGATACGGAAGCTGAAGCTGATGTTCTTTTCCTTGATCATCGGCTGGGAGATGTTGACCAGGTTCTCGACCGTATCGACGATGGAGAAGGTCAGGGGACTCAGATTCAGCTTGCCGCTCTCCACCTTGGAGATATCCAGGATGTCGTTGATCAAAGACAAAAGATGATTGCTGGCAAGGCCGATTTTCCGAAGATTATCGGCCACCGATTCCGTGTCTCCCAGATTCTTCTCCGCAATGGTCGTCAAGCCCATAATGGCGTTCATCGGCGTGCGGATATCATGCGACATGGTGGAGAGAAAATCGGTTTTTGCCCTGTTCGCCGAGGCCGCTTCTCTGGCCGCCGCCTGGAGCTTCTTATTGAAATTAAGCATGACAGACAGGTCAAACACGAAGAGGAGCAGAAGGGCTGCGGAAATAACGCCGATCAACAGCCAGTTTTCGGTATTTACGCGCAGATCCTTCATCGGCATGAAGCTGAGAAGCGTCCATCCTCCTGTCGCGTCGACCGGGGTATAGGCGAGGATACATTTCTCCCCGCGGGAGTTGAGCATAGTAAAGGAGCCGGTCGAAGACGTGATGGTTTCAAAGAACTCCTGCGCGGAGGCTGGATCAATGGTGTTGTAAGACCTGTAAAACTCGAAGAAACTGGAATTTTTGAAGGAATGGCCCTTGATGATATAATCGCCGTTCGCATCAATCATGGACAGTTCGGTGTTTTCAAACCCTTCCTGCGGGAAGATCCATTTCTGCGCCATCTCCGCGATCGGTAGCACGCGCAGCAGCACGGCGTCACGGAGCTCGCCGGTTTCTGAATCTTGAAGCGTGACATAATTGCAGAAGGCTATGGACTGTTCCCCGTTGACCGGGTTTGTATAGGCGCGGGAAATGTTGACGGATTTCCCGATATCATTGATCCAGCTCACATCGTTCAGAAGACCTATCCGTCCGTAAGAGACGGCATAGTCGTCGGCGGCATCCTGCCTTGCCCTCGTAGACAGACCGGACAGCGTATCGAGATACACGATATGCGCAGAGGCGGTCTGCGTCACATGAGAGATGCAGATGAAGGAGGCGGCCTCCTCGATACTCATACCCTTGCTGTTGATATAGCGCGCCCACACGTCGCAGATGTGCTGTTCGCCCGCCATATAATTCTCCGTCACATGCTCCATCGCGACGGTGGTGCTCACAAAGCTCTCCACCTGTCGGCGGAGTGCGGCCTTGCCTTCATAGCTGGAATACAGAATGACAAAGATCAGTATTCCCACCATGATCGCGATATTGACAATGGCGATCCGCGCTTTCTTCATACCGAAACCCATCCTTCTTTCAAACGTCTCCCGCCTCTGCAGGCTCCTTTTCTCAGGATACCTGCAGAGGACATGCCTTTGTTTGCTGCAGGATCGCAGAAATCAGTGAAGAAAGCGATTATTCCTCACAGATGTGTGCCAGCTCGTCCCGGGCTTCGCGGATCTGATTGATCAGCGCTGAATAATCCGTCTGCGTTCTCGCGCGGAGCAGCTCCGTGATCTCACTGATCGGCGCGAAGATCGGCGTCAGCGAAAGGTTGCCGGCACTGCCTTTGAGCGCATGCGCGGCTTCAAAGGCGGCATCCAGGTCGCCCTTGTCAACGGCGTCATAGAGCTTCGGGAAGCTCGCGTCTCCCGGGATCATTTTCACCAGCCGAAGATAAAAGCTCTCGTTGTTCATGCAGCGCCGCAGTCCTTCCTCGGTATCGGCGCCGTAGGTTTTCAAATCGTTAACCGTCATTTTCTTTTCATCCTTTCCTGATCACAATTCAATATACCGCATAACCGGAATGCCGGATCTCCCGCATCCGCCAGAGCGCTTTGTCCGCATCCTGAAAGATGTCTCCGTCCGGGTGCTCCCGGTCGGAGAAAGCGATACCCACGCTCAGCGTGACAGGCATAAGCTCGTCCGTTCCTTCCCGAAGGGCCTGGGTAACAGACTCGATCTTGGAGAAGACCAGTTCTTTTTGCGAGCTTGTGATCCTTGACATGATGACGACGAATTCGTCCTCCTTCAGCCGGCAAATATGATCCACAGAGCGGAAGCTGCTTCGCAGAACTTCAGCCACACGGCGAACCAAGTTGTCTGCGTATACCCGCCCCCGGCTTTTCCTGAGATTGGGGTAGTCGTCGATGTCGGCGATCAGCACGGCAATGTGCTCCTGGTCTGCGTCATGGAACAGGATCTCAAAGGCACTGTTGTTATAGAGCCCGGTCAGAGAGTCGTGGAGCGCATTATATGTATAGTTGTCTTTTCTTGTCAGGCCGCTCTTTGCTTCTGTGTGCGGTTCGATTTCCTTTCTCTCCGCGATAAACGCTTCAAACGCTTCCGCAGGGAGAGGGCGCGAGAAATAATAGCCCTGGATGATCGCGCAGCCCATCATCTTGAGAGTGAACATCTGTTCCGCCGTTTCCACGCCCTCGGCAATCGTCGGCAGTTCAAAGGACTCTGCCAGCAGGATCATGACCTCAAGAAGCCGGGTGTCCTTCCGCTCCCTGAACGCGTTTCGGACAAACTGCATGTCCAGCTTCAAAGCGTCGATGGGAAGCGACGAGAGCATATTCAGGGAGGAATAGCCCGAACCGAAATCATCCATCTCGATCCGAAAGCCCAGCTTGCGAAGCTGCGTGACAGTTTCGATGATCTGTTCCGCGTCCTCCGTATAGGCAGATTCTGTGACCTCAAGCAAAAGCTCCCGCGTGGTCAGCCCGTTGCGCGTCACGATCTCCTGCAATTTCTCGATCAGCCCCGGATCGAGCATATCGACACGGGAGACGTTGACGGATACGGGCAGCGTGACCCCGAAACGATCCTTCCACTGTCTGATCTGCGCCGCAGCTTCGGACCAGACATATTGATCCAGCGTCGAAATGAGTCCGTTGTTTTCAAAAAGGGAGATAAACACGCCCGGATTTACCATACCCAGCGTCGGATGCCTCCAGCGCACCAGAGCCTCCGCGCTGTTAAGGATCGGTTCATTGGGCCGCACGTCGAATTTGGGCTGGTAGTAAACCTGGAATTGACGCTCCCGGATCGCCGCGGGAAAGTCCTCGATCAGCTGTTCGGCAAGCAGCTCCGCCTCGTGCATAGAGTCGTCATATCGCCCGATCACCCTCGTAACGCTGCCCTTCACGGTGTCTGCGGCAAGCTTGGCCCGGTCGAAGCGGCGCTCGATGTCCAGCTCCTTATCGACGTTGGAATACACGCCCATCCGCAGACGGATGCGGTTTTCGCTCTGTCCGTCTCCGTTCAGGTCACCCTGCACCGCTTCAAGGGTCGCGCCATAATCCGCGCACTGGGGGCAGTAGATCCAGAAGTTGTCCGCCTCACTCCTGCCTGCGATGCCGCCCGATTGTTCAACGAGTTCCAGGATCTTCTCCGCAATCAGACGGAGCACCTCGTCGCCGTAGACCTTTCCATAGCGGTCATTGATCATATGAAACTGATTGACGTTCAGTACGATCGCGTCCATAGGGCAGTCTCTGTGATGGATGTCGAGCTGGGCGGCGTAGCGATTGAAGAACTCCTTGTTATATAGCCCGGTCAGATGATCGCGCTCCGTCAGGCTCAGGGTATCCCGATCCTCGGACAGCTCGATGGTGCGCAGCACTCTCGCCAGAACGACTTCCTGCCGCGGATAAGGCTTGGAAATAAAGTCAATGGCGCCCAGCGTCAGGCACTCCACCTCCGCGTCGCCGTCGGAGGTCGCGACAATGACCGGCAGGCGGGCGGTTCTGGAGTCTGCCTTGACCTGACGCAGAATGTCAAGTCCGCTGAGATCCGGCAGATTCAGATCCAGCAGGATCAGACTGAGCATCTCATATTGAGAACGAATGATGTTCAGAGCCTCCGTTCCCGTTCCCGCCACAACAAGGTCATAGCTGTCCTCCAGGAACATTTTCAGGATCTCCTGGTTGACATACTCATCCTCGATCAGCAAGATACGCCTTCTGTCGCGAGAGGGGCGGAAAGCCGTCTGGTTCTCTTGCATAGTATCTTTCCTCCTGTTTGTTTATAGCCGGGTCACAGCGCCGGGGCTTTTGAGCAGCTTCTTCTCTTCGCGCACCTGCGCGTCGGCCTGTTCAAAGACCGCACGGCAGTTTTTCGTCTGCCCGGGATCGTATCCCGTCAGTCCGCGTCGTGTCCCTGTGTGTTGCTCACATATTTCAGTCCGTTCACCTATACAGTTCGTTCTTCGGAAGACATTGCCGCTGCCTCCCGGCATCACGATCTCAGAACCGATCGGAGCGTTTTTGTCAGGTCGCCGATGTCGATGGGCTTTGCGATGTGCGCCTGCATGCCCGCGTCCATGGCAGCCTGCACGTCCTCCCGGAAGGCGTTGGCCGTCATGGCCAAGATCGGCACACTCGCCAACTCTGTATTGTCCAGAGCCCGGATCGCCCGCGTGGCGGCGTAGCCGTCCATGACGGGCATTTGAATATCCATCAGGACAGCGTCAAAATGCCCGGGCTGCGAGGCGGCGACCATGTCCACGGCAGCCTGTCCGTTTTCGGCGGTCTCCAGGGAAAAACCCATCTGCTCCAGGATCATCTTCGCGATCTCCATATTGATGGCGTTGTCCTCCACCAGCAGAAGGCGTTTTCCCGTGAAATCCACCGTCTCCTCGTCCGCCGCCCCGACAGCGACGCTCTCTTTGTGGATCTCCTCATTCTCCGCCAGCCGGAACTTGAAGCGGAGAAGGATCTCCGTGCCGCAGCCGGGGGCGGTGAGCACCTCGATGGTGCCGCCCATCATATCCACGATGCCCTTGGTGATCGCCAGCCCAAGACCGGTGCCTTCCACGCCGCTGTCCGTGGAACTGCGTTCGCGCTCAAAGGCGCCCCACATCCGCTCCACAAATTCCTTGGACATGCCGATGCCGTTGTCCTGAATACGGATCTCATAGGAGCCGTAGCCGTCCGCCGGGCTGCCCAGCTCGTAGAGAGAGGCGGAGATCGTGCCGCCGTCGTCAGTGAATTTGTAGGCGTTGGAGAGGAGATTCAGCAGCACCCGGTTAAGATTATTCCTGTCGCACCAGACCCAGCGGTCCTGGACCTGGGCGGTGTGGACGGAGAAATCCATCTGCTTCTGCTTCATCTGCTCGGCAAACAGGTCGTACAGGGAGTCCAGGATGCCGCACAGATCGGCGGGAGCGTACTCCAGCTCCACCTTTCCGCTCTCGATGCGGCTCATCTCCAGAATGTCATTGATGAGCGCCAGCAGATGCTGGCTGGAGCTCTCGATCTTCGTCAGATAGTCGCGCTGCGTATCGGAGGTAGGCTCCTTCAAAGCGAGGTTCGTATAGCCCAGGATCGCGTTCATGGGCGTCCGGATGTCGTGGGACATGTTGAAAAGGAACCGGCTCTTGGCAAGGCTTCCCTCCACGGCGCGGATCTTCTCCCGCTCGGAGGCTTCATGCTTGATACGGACCAGCCTTTGGATGTATAGCATGACCGCGAGTCCCACAAAGATGATCAGCAGGAGAACGAAGCCGCCGCCGAACAGCGCGGAGCGGATCTCATCCACGCTCTGCTTTCCGGCGAGCTGCTTGCCGAGCCACATGATCGCCGTGTAGATCAGAAACGCGAACAGCACCGTGCCGGAGGTGAACATCCCGCTGTGTTCCGTCAGCATGCCGTATTTGATCGTCCGCCAGTAGAACACAAAGCCCAGCAGGCACCACAGGGACAGCAGGAGGAATGCCTGGCTCCCCATGGCCTCCATGGCGGTCAGGCTGGGGACGAGCTGCACCACGGCGAACAGAGCGGAGATCACCGTGCCGACGACGCTCAGGACAGCCTGCTTTTTATTCCCCTCCGCTTTCGCGATCTTCCATGCGGCGGCGCAGGTGTACCCGAAGCCGACGATGGCCCCGAAGGAGGTAAGGTCGACGAACCAGTTCAGGGTGTTCCGTCCCAGGAACGCCAGCACGATGGAGATCACCATGATAAAGAAGATACTGAAGCTCGTCCGGGAAAACCGCTCGGAGAGGATGCGGTCCTCCGCCATTGTGGAGAGGATCCTGGTGGCGGCGCGGTACCCGCCGATGATCCCCGTCAGGATGCCGGAGAGCGCGGCGACGACAATGACGGCGAGGCCCGCGGTCCCCATGATGCGTCCCGCGGCGAAGAAGGTCGGCACGGAGGTCAGGCCGGTCAGGCCGTCCAGGGAGGAGACATACTCCTGCCATGAAGAGAATCCCTCCGGTACGGCGGATACGGCCGTCAGCGTCATGGACACATAGGCGAAGGCCGCCAGGATGATGGAGACGATGATCAGCCCCTTCGACTTCCGGATGGGGAACTTGAAATGCGCCGTGTCGAAGGACGTGACCTCAAAGCCCACGAAGGCCCAGGGTGCCAGGATCACCAGGCTGAAAACGGCGTAGACCTTCCCCGTTCCGCCGGACCCGAACTCCGTCAGCGCGCCGCTGGAAAGCGCGTGGGGGACGCACATGACCGCAATGACCGCCACGCCGATGAAAAGAACCGCGGAGAGGACGGTGTGGAGGCGCTGCAGCAGGGGCTTCGCCACGATGAAGAGCACCCCCACGCCGCCCAGCACCAGCGCGGACACCAGCGTTTCCGAGAGATAGATGGTGTTCCCCGCGATGGCATAGTGGACGCCCGTCTGCACGGCCCCGTCCAGCAGGATCCGGAGGATGAAGAACAGGGCTGTGCCGTTGAGGAACACGATCGTCAGATAGGAAAGGCACAGGAACCAGGAGCTCAAAAAGGCGTGATCCCGTCCGAAGGCCTCCTTGGTATAGGAATAGACCCCGCCGGTGATGGACGAGCGTCCCATGAGATAGGAGAAGCTGCTGCCGATGACCAGCATGATCGCCATGCCGATGAACATGGAGATCAGCGTGCCGGCGGGTCCCGCCACCGGGAGGAAGGTGTTTCCGGGCATGGCGAACGCTCCCCAGCCCACCATGACGCCGAAGGCCATCGCCCAGACGTCAAGAGGGGAGAGATATCGGTCCAGGGCTTTTATCGTTTCCTTCTTTTCATCCATTTTTCAAACCTCAAGACCATTCATTTCCGGCAGGCAACCGCTCGATCAGGATCGCGCCGCAAAAGCTATCGCGTCCGCTTTCAAACATTCCAAACTCAACGAACATTCTCGTTTGAAGCGTTTACTCCTCACAGATACTCTCATCCTGCCGGACATCCGGAACGGTCTCCATGATCTCCGTGATGCTGCAGTTCAAAGCCTTACAAATCTTCAAAAGAGTGTCTGTTGTCAGGTTTTCTCCCTTGCCAAGCTTCGCTAATGAGGCAGTGCTGATGCCGCTGAGCTCGCGGAGCTGTTTTTTGGTGATTTCCCGTTCGGCAAGCATGACCCATAGCGGCCTGTAGCTGATGCGCATCTTTTCCCTCCATATGATGATGGAAATATACGTCTTTTTGCGGATATCTCCACATTTTGCAATATAACACAAATGCTGTTCAGATTGTACCAAATCGCTGACGCGATGGCAATCGGACAGCGACTGATTCCCAAAAAATAAAAGTGTAGCAAATTAGTTTGCAATCGTGTATTGTTAAGTTCCCCAACTATTACAAACACGTGCAAATAATCTGCTACATGGATAGAATAGCATTTTCTGAGAAACTTAACAAGACTCTTTTTGCGAGACCTCCGCCAAAATTTTGTTGTAGCCGTTTCACACAACATTATTTTGGAGGTCTCGTATGTCTTATCTTGACACTTATACCGAAATGATGCAGCTCCGTGGGCTGCAGTCTCACACGCTCAAAAACTACAAAACGTACATCATTGCTTATCTGGATTACGCTGAGAACATTCTGCATAAGGAACCGGAAGCTATTACCTGGTCTGAAATGCGAGAGTTTATTCGCTGGCTTC
>Ga0256869_1000458_pt1 | contig 16975 bp, 8 predicted proteins | sample RumenRJG_05RNA_FD_186096 | JGI IMG/M metagenome (GOLD analysis project Ga0256869, IMG submission 186096) | Metatranscriptome of bovine rumen microbial communities from Lethbridge, Alberta, Canada - Rumen RJG_05 (Metagenome Metatranscriptome) | ecosystem: Host-associated > Mammals > Digestive... | reverse complement strand
GTATATTGAGAAATTTCAGGTATGTTTTGATATGCGGCGGCTTACCTGATTCGGAGGTGTTCATTAAGAACGGTTTCCGCCGTACAATAACCGCTGATATATGATTCGTTTAAAGGATTAATTGATTGTGCTGTTTGTTTTATGGTACAATTATTTTAAGTTTTCTTTGGAAAAACTGTTTGGGAAAAGATTGATTATTTCGGAAAAGGCAAACTGAAAAGATTAATTATCAACTATTCAGGAAAAAGACTATTTGAAAAAAATCAGTCTGTATGATGCAGGCTGTATTCAGGAAGAAACAAAGGAAAACAAAGGATAAATATCCGGACGCATGTGAGATGTTGATAGATTCGGATCATTCGGGATCGGATGGATCTGACGGGAAAGAGCAGGATAGTCATGAACAATAAATCCAGGTACAAAAATATAAGGAAGTGTGCTGCGATCATCGCGCTGTGCGTGATGACTGCGTTGTCATTTCTGCTTCCGTCCTTCGCGCTTGGCGGGGACGGTGCTTCGGGCGCGCAGAAACCGGCAAAGACAGCACAGAGTAAGAGTAAAGGAAAGGCCCGGAATCATAAGAAGGCCGAATCTGCAAAATCTAAAGAAAAGATTAAAGCACAGGAAAAGAAAGTCCGGGAAAAGAGTGAAAATACTACAAGGCTGAAGTCTGACGCCGTTGAACCGGCGGCGGACGCGTCTTCGGATTCGGGAGGCAAAGCGTCGTCTGATGACCCGGACAGCGCGAAGACGGGAAAAGATCCCGGAGAAACCGGAAAGGATGACGGTTCGAAGGACGGGAAAGAGAAGGCAGACAGTCAGAAGAATAATAGTAAAGAAAAGAAAGAAAACACAGGAGACAAGCAGAAGGCCGTTAAAGATAAGAAAGAAAAAGGCAGTAAGGATAAAGAAGATACCAGGGCATCGATGCCGGCGCTGGATGTTACAGCCACGCTCGGAAAGCTGAAAGTGCGGGTCACTGCGAAAAAGGGCGTTTTCCCCGCGGGTACAAAGATCCGACTGAAAGCGGCCGGAGAAAGCAGGAAAAATAAAATCAGAAAGAAAGCAAAAGCATTGCTGGATGCCGATGTCAAAGATCTTACGGCTGTCGATATCTCCTTTACGGACGCGTCCGGCAAAGAAGTGAAGCCGGCGGATTCCGGAAAGGTAAAGATTATGATGACCGGGAGCAACCACATCGGCGGTAAGGAGCTCCGTGTCGTACGTGTTGAGGATAACGGCAATGTAAAGGTCGTCAAAGACGCGGAAGTCAAGAATGAACTGTTCGGCGTCAGTGCGGAATTTTCAGCGTCTGATCCGTCTGTTTACGCGATCGTGGGTACAACGCTTGAAACGAACGTGCTGACAAGTGACGGGCAGAAATACAAGGTTACGCTGACCTGCGGAGCCGACGCGGCGATCCCGGAAGGCTCGGTGCTGAAGGTACGGGAGATTGCCAAAGGTTCTGAAGAATATAAGGATTATCTTAAAAAGACGGAGGATAAACTGGACATTAAGTCCGGAACGCTTCCGTACGCTCGTTTCTTTGATATCACGATACTGAAGGACGGAAAAGAGATCCAGCCTGCGGAAGGCAGCAAGGTCGATGTGGACATTCAGCTGGAGGGTGCAGATATTGACCATCCGCGCGTTCTTCATTTTGGTAAAAACAAAACGGAAATCGTGGACAGTTCTATGAAAAAGGGTACTGTCAGCTTTAAGGCGGAAGGATTTTCTGTTTATGCGGTCGTGGATGAAAATGTATCCATCTCCGAATCTCGTATGACAGTGGAATTCTATAACGGCAGCACCAAGATCGCCACAATGTATGTAAAGAACCGCGACACCAGAGAAGAACTGGAGTATATCCTTTATGATCCCGGTGTAGGCAATCTGCAGGCAGGTGAGTTGTTTTCAGGCTGGATCCTGGATAATGAAAACTACACTTCTGCAGATATACCTGACGCAATGACGATTGATCAGGTACGTGACTGGGCTGGTGGCTTGGCTGAACGTGCGGAAATCACAGAAGGCGAGGTTCACAGATTTTATGCTGCGATTAGTAAACTTTATCATGTCAATTATGTGGACGATGATGATGACCATACACCTTTGGGTATGGTGAGTATACCCGTCAAGGCGAGTGAATACGGCACAGCTGATGTTTCATATACGGTCAGTATGGCGTATACGCCTAAGGATGATGTTCATAATTTTGAGGGCTGGATTCTTAACGAAGATTCTGTCAGCAATGTTACGTCCAACGTTCCTTCTGATAGAATTTATGACAATGGTGACGACATCAGTATTAAAGGCGATGTAACTTTCACAGTCAATGAGCCTGCAGGCCACTGGCTTATTTTCGATCAGAACGGCAAGGGCGCAACTTACAACGCGCCGCAGTTTGTCAAGGCGGATGGTGTGACAAGAGAGCCGCGACCTGACAGCGATATGATCAGAAGAGGTTATACTTTTGGCGGCTGGTACGATACCAGGGAACATGCAGACGCACATGCGGCAAATACTTCCGTTACTACAGGGAAGTTCGAATTTGGCCGGGAGTTAACCGAGAAGAAAACGGTTTATGCCAGCTGGATTCCGAATACCACGGCTCCGTATACCGTCATTTTCTGGACGCAGAATCAGGACAGAACGGCTTATGAGGTCGCGGGATCGGTTGTTGTGCAGAACGGCACGGTTGGCAGTGCGATTCCTTATAATGTGGTAAATAATGGCGCCGAGGATTATGTTACCGGTTTCGGCGACAACGGGCATTACACAGGTTTCGGTCTGAAAGAAAGTGATCAGAACCAGCAGGTAACGATCACGCCGGAAGGTGACGCGGTGCTGAATCTGCATTATGACCGGATTGAGTATAATTTCAAATTCTATCTTTACAGAAATGGTACCCAGAATAACCGATATGATTATGCGAACAACTCCGGAAATGGACGGAGTTTAAATGATCTCGTTATCTGGCATACTAATCAAACTGAGCACCCGGGAGTAACAAATAATAGTGGTTATACCATTCAATCTGAAACGATTGGCGGTAGAACCTATTACTACGCTGTAATGCACGCCTATTACGGTGAGAATATCAGCGATAAGTGGCTGACTTACGATAAAATCTCAGGCGCAAACGGTCGTGAAGCGGTCAGCTATGTAATGATGGTTGGCACAAAGCTGAAACCAAACCCGACGAGCCAGGGAAGCGGTACCGTCAAAGGTCTGATCACGGTCCTGAATGAGAATATTCTTGGCGCAACTAATGATCCGGACGGAAACTACGTAATGGTCCGTTTTCCTGATAACTACAATAACTGGCGATATCACATCTGGTTTGAAACCGTTGATGGTGAGGACTATGGCGACAAGCCTATACATGAATACAATGGCAAGACTTATTATGAGGAAACCATCCTGGTAGTTCGTTCCAGTAATACAACGGATTCCAACCAAAATGAACCCAAATATGAAGGCTTTGACTATATTACGAGACTTGGGCAAAACGCAAGCGGAACGGTTTGGCAGGGTGGCCATTGGACAACAACAGAAGGCAATACAACGCTATACCACCTCAACTATGTATACGACCGTCAGGCCTTCCCGATCAGCTACTTTGACGGAAATTATGTGGACGGATCCGGCAATACCCTGCAGAACCACGCGTCCAACCTCCTGCATAAAAGTCAGGATATCAATCAGGGAGCGGAGATTCCGGACGCAGATAAGAATTATGTACCTGACCCTCCGGAAGAAGGTTATGTCTTTGAAGGCTGGTATCTGGATGAAGGCTGTACAACGCCATACACATGGTCTACCATGCCTGTCGGCGGTATCAAAGTTTATGCTAAATGGCGGCAGGAACAGTTCCGTGTATTCCTTCACCCGAATGCCGGCACAGACGATAGTCTGGACTGGGGAGATGAGTCTGTCCAGACAAGTTTCCGTGCCAACTATGGTGATAAGGTGAATACGCCGACCGGAAAACGGGAAGGCAGCGGATATGAGTTTGTTGGCTGGTATACCGACCCGAGTCTGAGCGGCCAGTATCTGTTTAACTCTGATACTGTGTTGAATAATGATACTGTTACAACGCCTTATGACCAGACCGAACCGACCGAGCGCGACAAGTGGGGTAATCCTTATATGAACGGAGAAGGTCAGTACACGGATGAAGATGGAAATGTACTTGCCGATCCGAATAAAGATCATTCTGGAAACCGTTTCTGGGTCACCAGAAAGCTGGATTTGTATGCTAAATGGCGTAAAGTTCTGGAAGGTGCAACGGGTATCAATGTAGAATATAGTGCTGATGACACCAATGGGCATACTGGTACCAATGCGCCGCTGGATCCTACGCTGTATCCTGATCAGTCTGAAGCTACCGCGCAGGCCGCGTGTACAGCGCCTGTAGGTATGGAGTTCAGGTACTGGGTTATTCAGAAATGGGATGAATCCCGGGGTGAATATATAGATACGGAAGAAACCGTAGTTCCGGGACAGCTTTTCAGAGTTGACGCGGATTTGGCCTGCAAGGAGGAAGATCCTGATAATCCAAGCAACTATAAATATACGATGCGGCTTCGCGCCGAATATGCAGAACCCGATTCCGGTCTGCCGACACATATCTGGTGGTTTAAGAACTATTCTGATGATGATGCCGAACGTCACGACTCGTTCCATCAGGATATACCAATCAAGATCAATGAAGGGATTGATATACAGTCTGCGCCGGAACGTGACGGTTACAGGTTCCTGGGATGGGCCAGAGTGCCGGTGACCATTACAGAAAGTGCGGACGGCACTCCGCCTACCGGAAAAGTACTTGATCTTGGTCCGGATGATGTTTATCTGAAATATGAGAATGGTCAGTATAAGCTGAATGAGGCTGCAAGTCAGAATAATGGCAAGGCTGTCACGAAAGTGGCTGCGGACGAGCGGCAGCCTTATCACGATATGTACGCAGTCTGGGAGAAACTGCCATCGCTTTCAATAACTAAGACAATTGTAAACACTACGTATGTGGATACTGAGACGGAGAAATTTTGTGTTTGTGTTAAGTTGTTCGATGCTGAGGAGAATCCGGTAACTGGAGATTATACGTATTCAGTTACCAAAGATGATGGAACTCCAGAAGGTGAACCACAAACTATAGGATTTGATAATAACGGTGCAACCTTCAGTATTCATCATGGTGAAACTATAAAAATTAATAACTTGGATAATGGTATTAAATATCAAGTTCAAGAGATAGGTGTTCCTTCCAATTATACGGTTTCGTATACTGGTCAGACAGGAACCTTGTCTGGTGGAGCTGACTCTGCAGTCACAGTCACGAATACAGCGAAAACTCCGACTATTACTGGCATAAAGAATTGGAGTATCGTATTCGTTATGATCTTACTGTTAGTATTTGCAGTACCTTTGATGCTTGTGGTAATCAATAGTAAGAAACGCCGCAGGGCGTAGGATAAACATCGGAAGAATAACCGGGGAAAGGTGATGGTTAGCTGACTATGGCAGAAGAAAACATCATAAAGGAACCTGCAGCAGAACCGCGGCGAAGCAGGAGCCGGAAAACCGCCGGGACAAAAGGCCGGGGAAACAAAAGTCGAGATAACAAGCCACCGGGCGGAGAAAGAAAGCAGCCGACATTACTGGAGGATATACTTTTCCTGTTCGCAAAGATTGCGATGATTGGTGTTATTCTGGTCGTTGTGTTTACCTTCTTCTTTGGGATTGTTCAGATTCATGACAATGCCATGGAGCCGGCGCTGCGGGACGGAGATCTGGTACTATATTACAGACTGCAGAAAAACTATGTACAGAGTGATCTGATCACAATCATCCACAAAGGCAAAACGACGGTGCGGAGAGTTGTGGCACTGGAAAAAGACCGGGTGGATATCAATGCCGCAAACGGGCTTGAAATCAACGGCTATCCGCAGCAGGAACAACAGATACTCGGTGAGACGCTCCCCGTTAAAAAAGGAACAAAATTCTCGGTAGTCGTAGGACCGAAGCAGGTCTTCGTTCTGGGAGACAACAGAGAGTATTCAGTTGACAGCCGTACATATGGCTGTGTTGACAAAGCCGATACCCACGGCAGAGTGATCACCGTTATCCGACGGAGAAATCTCTAAAGGGAATAATTATAACGGTTTGTTACAGGCAGCAGCCTGAGCAATATATATTACATTTACTACGTTGATTTTAGTGTTTATTTCAGACTAGTGTTAATTTTAGAAAGAGAGGATAAAACGATGTTTAAGAAGACCAGAATTCTGATCCTGGCAGCTGTGACCATGACCGTGATGCTGCTGGGAAGCATGGCGGTATTTGCGGCTGTGAATAACAGCGCCGATGAACCGACAATTACAAAGAAGGTAACGATCGCAGATGGCGTAACATTAGATGATACTACCGTTACGTTCCAGGTAAAGCAGGTTGCTAATGCTGATGGACTTACTGCGCCGGCTACTGTTGATACCTATACAACGGATGGTACAGTCTCATCGACAGCAACGGAAGTGAATAATATAGCGCTTAATCTTGCTGCTAAAATCGATGATACAAAACCTGGTGAGTATACATTTGAAGTATCAGAAACTGCTCCGACATCAAATGATAACTGGACAATTGATACTACGGTATATCTCGTACAGGTGCTGGTGAAGAATGATAAAACTGTCACATACAGTGTTACTAAAAAAGGTGAAACGCCTGCAACCAAGACAGAACTCACATTTACGAACGCATACAAGGCAACTACGGATCTGTCAGTAAGTAAGGCCGTAACCAGTGATGCAAATGTAGATAAAGACACAGAGTATGAATTTACAATTACATTTACTGCTGGTGGTGACACAGCACCAGTTCCGTCAAAGATCAGTGGAAAAATTGGAGACGGCGAAGCAACTGACTATACTGTGACTGACAGCAAAGCAACCTTTAAACTGAAGAAAGGTCAAACGATTACTTTCTCAGGTCTGCCGGCAGGTCTGAAATATACTGTAACTGAGACAAAGCCAACTCCATCAACCGTTGAATATGTAGATACAGACGTAGCTCAGACGATCGACGGTAACGAACAGACATCGACAAAAGGACTTGCCTCTAAGACGAATGCAGTACTCGGCAATAAAGGAGCTAATACTGTTGGATTTACAAACAATTACAAAGAGATCTCTCCAACTGGTATCATCACACACTATCTGCCGTACATTGCAGTGATTCTCCTGGCAATCGTTGCGTTCGCGCTCTTCATTGTAAGCAGAAGAAGAAAGGCTGCTCGTTACTAATCGACAGGCCGGGTCAAAGGTAATTCTGACTGATGAGTAAGGGGCAGGAGAACTCGGAAAAACAGAATAAATATGAAGCTGTGCCGCTTTCCGCGGCACAGCGTGTCGTACGTTTTCTGGATAATGTGCTGGACTATCTGATTTTGTTCATGATCCTTATGGCGGTGCTGTTCGGCTTGTTCAGTCTGTGGGATAACCACAACATGTATCAGTCCGCGTCGCCGACGGTTCTGGAAACGTATAAACCGGATAAGGAACCGTATCGCTCTTTTGAGGAGCTGAAAAAGATCAACCCGGATGTTTTTGCATGGGTGACGGTATACGGGACAAAAATCGATTATCCGGTAACACATTATAAAAATAACGACAAATATATCAATACCGACGCGCTGGGCAAGTTTGCGCTTTATGGGTGTCCGTTCCTGGATTACAAGAATAAAGAGGATTTTTCGGACCTTAACAATATTATCTATGGTCACCATATGGATCAGCACATGATGTTCGGAGATCTGGATCTCTTCCGGGAAAAGAACTTCTTTGTCACACATAAGTACGGAGACTTGTGTTACGGTGACCGGCATCATGGTCTGCAGATGTTCGCATTCATAGAGGCGGATGCCTATGACTTTTCGATCTATAATACGGACGTCACAACCGATGTTCAGAAAGATTACATTAAGCATATCTATGGCGCGGCGAAGTTCAGCCGTGACATATCACTGAAAACGGGCGATCACGTTGTCCTTTTGTCGACCTGCGCGGGCGGGCTGACCAACCGGAGATATATCGTCGCTGCGAAGATCTGCGATAAGACTTTCAAGGATCCTTTTGCAGATCAGGCAAAAGCTAAAAAAGGAAAGTTTTTCCTGCTGACACTGCCGAAATGGTGGTATATACTGGCGGGAGTGGCTTTGTTCATTTTGCTCCTGTTTTTATGGAGACAAAAAAAGAAAAAACAAGGAGAGGAGGAAACAGAACATGAAGAATACGATCCGTAAATGGCGTATACCTTATGTTGTTCTGCTGGTGATCAGTGTGATGACCTGCGGGGCTGTGTTTAGTTTTGCTGCCTCCGATACAGATCAGAATGCGACCCTGACAGTAGATCAGACATTTCAGATAATCGGCGCCAGGCCGTCAGACCTTGATGAAACCTGTGAATATACCATTACAGCGGTAACAACGGATGCGCCGATGCCGGGCGGAAAGTCAGGCGGTTCATATACCTTCCCGCTCAGCAATGACGGGTCAAAGTCTGATTCCATAACATTTACGAATGCCTGTGGTACCGCAGAAGGCGCACATGTCATTAATTTCACCAAGGCGGGGGAGTATGAATATACGATTACGCCGCCAAAGGCAGTCGTATCCGGCGTCACCGAAGGTTATACCCTCGATGAAGCTGCGTACAATATCAAAGTCAGCGTCGTGAATTCGGAAAACGGACTGATCGTGACTGCTATGACTGTGAATTCCAAAGCGGATACAACAAAGAAACCTGCGATTCATTATACGCATAAGTATAAGAGCAAAGGTCCGAAGCCTTGCTTTATCGATCCGCCGGTAAAGAAGGAAATCACCGGAGACAAGCCGGACAAGGATGCCACATTCCGCTTTACTATGAAAGCTGATCCAGGTAAAAGTATCCTTCCGAAAGGGATGAGCAAAATGCCTATGCCGAACGGAATGAAAGAGCAGTCCTATACTATAACAATTAAAGGCGAAGGTGAGCGGGAATTCGGAATCGTTGAATTCACCAAACCGGGCAAATATGTTTATCAGATCACTGAAGAAAAAGGCAGTGAAGACGGATACACTTATGACAAATCCGTTTATACTGTCATTGCGGAAGTCACAGAAGACGCGAACAAGAACCTTGTTGTAAAGCAAACAAACAAAAAAGGTCTTCGTTCTGCGGACAAAGCGATTTTCACAAATAAGTATAAAAAGAACGGCGGTAATAACAACAACTCGAACGACAAGCCGGGTAAACGCTGGAAACGGGGCGGAACCGGTTCGACCGCCAGAACCGGCGATACCATTCGTCTGGGACTTTTCATAACTATATTTGCTGTGGCCGTGCTGGGACTGATTGTACTCCTGGTAAAGCGGTCCCGGAGAAAAGATGAAAGCAGTTAAGCTGCCTGATCTGAGATTAATCTTAAACAATCTGAGAATCGGCTTAATGGAAAATGAATGAATAATGAATCTTAATTCATTGAAGGGCGGCCCTGTCATGACTGATCAGCGGGGTCGTCTTTTTGTTTTTTCATTATTTTTCAGGTGCTGCCGGCGCATAAATTCATTTTTTATGTACGCGGTGCAGAAAACAGATCAAAAATCGACAAAAAAATTTGTCAAAACGGGTTATGGTAAACCGAAAGAATAATAAAACGAAATGAATAACACTGTCATGGTGAAGAAATTTGTTGATTTTATGGAAAAGAAATGATAATATCTAAGTGTAAAAGTAGCTAATTTTACCATATATGTGAATGTTTCGTGTTTTGCACGACAGGTGTAGTCGCTTGAAATCAATGTGTTTGTCTTTTAAGAAGGACTGACGGAGAGTGTGGTTGGACTGCAGTCCAATAAAACCGCATGGATTGAGACAAGGCAGCGCGGCAATATTTGATTTTTGTGATGGAAATATTGGATGCTGCAGGGTGAGGATATTATGAAGAGCGTGAAAGACAGGTTGTTTAAAAGAATATGGACTGTTTTGCTGGCGCTTATGATTACAGTAAGCTTCGCACCTGCGGCTGTTTTTGGCCAAATCAGCACGGAGGGATCTGACAGCGGTCAGTCTGTGAAAGTACAGCAGGCGGGAAGCGAAGACAAGGGCGGCAGTGCAGAAAAAGACTCCCGAACTGAGGTTGCCGGCAAAGACGGTACGGATTCTGAAAAAGGAACAGACGATAAATTAGAGAATAAACAGGAGCTTTCTGAAAAGAAAGAAGAGAATAAAGAAGAGAATAAAAAAGAAGATACACAAACAGAAAAAACTGAAGTAAAGAAAGAAACTGAAAAGACCGAAACAAAAGAAACCGGAACGACAGGTGTGAACGGCGCGGTAAAAACTGAAACTTACAGCGTTGCTTTTGAATGCGCTGACCCTGCCGGGAACGTTGCAGCAGTTACTGTGGGTACTTTTGCAATAGAAAAAGGCGGGAAGCTTCCGTCCGTTCCGGACGCGAAAGATTATGCCGGCTATGAGTTCAGGGGATGGCAGAAAGAAGATGGATCGGCCGGTCCTGTTTCCGGTGCGGAAATTGTTTCGGCGGAAGTAACAGATAATGTTACATACGCTGCGGTGTATCGGAAAAAGGCAGAAAACACTGATAACAATGATAATACTGATAATGGAAATGATATAAACGGAACTTCAAAAGGCACAGCGGATCAGGCCTCCGGTACAGCGGGTTCCTCTGATGCATCCGGGAACGGGTCGGCTGCGCTGAAAAACGGGCCGCAGGAAACCGGAACTCTGGTTGAACAGGATGCAGCACAGATTCCGCAGCTGGCAGTCCCGGATTCGGCGGCGGATCTGACCGCTATGACCAGCAAGACTGCCGGAACACCGGGGGAGCAGCAGCCGGCTGAGGAAGGAAAGGCAGAGTATACCGTTGTTTATTATTTACAAAGCGAGATGGATCCTAAAGATGCGCCTGATTCCGAAAAGACGTACTATTTCCAGAAGGAAAAACCATTGAAGGGTAAGGTTGGTGAAAATACGGCACCTCCCGCTAAAAATCATTATGTAATAAATAATGGAAAGACTGAGCAGAAAAAAATTGCTTCTGACGGCAGTACTGTTGTGAATGTATATTATGATCTGGAAGTACAGACGATCAGATTCTGGATAAAAAACCCGGAAACGAATAAATGGGATAAAGAATACTGTACATTAACAGGACTTTACGGATCTGAAATCGATTCCTGGCCGTCTGAGTATCACTGGTACGGCGGCGATGAAAACGGACCGGATAACAAGAGGACAACCTTCCTGGCCTCCTTTAATCTAGATCATTACGACCATAGTTCTGCAGCAGGCAATCCGGTTTATGATTTCTACGGCAAAGAGCCGGGCGCAAATGGAAAAACCATTATGCATTATAAACAGAAACCTGACGGATCATGGCCGGGACTGGATGAAGAACCGACAGTTAAGACAGATGGTTCAGGGATAAACTTTAACTTATCTGATAAGTTTTCCGGCTTTGGTGTTTATCAATACAGTACGGATGGCGGCAGAACTTATGAAGATGCGTCTGCAGGTCAGCAGGTTCTTTCTTATGATACACTGATTATCTGGCATCAGCGCAATCAGTACAATATTTTATTTGCAAATGTAAAGAATAATATAGATCAGCAACCTGTGACTTTTGAAGCCGGTATCAAGAGTAATATCGCTGAATTAACTGACAGTATCACAGAGAATCCGGCGGCGTATGTTCCGGATGGTATCAGCGAGGATGCTGAATTCGGCGGCTGGTATACAGAAAAGAACTGCCCGGAAAGCGCTGAACTGAAAGCAGACAAAAAGATGCCGGCACATCCGCTTACGCTTTTTGCAAAGTGGAACTACAGATGGACGGTCAACTGTGTCGATGAGGCCGGAAATGAGCTGATGCAGCCGATTGAAAACAGAGAATGCGTTCGCAGCAATACTCCTGTTATGGCGGAGGCCCCGAAGATTTCGGGGTATAAAGCAGAGTCGGAGTCTCAGGAGGTCAATAAGAATAATCAGACGATTACTTTTAAATACACACGCAGACCGCAGCTTGTTTCGGCAGATCTGACAGAGGCTCCGCGGTCTTATAACGGCAGTGCGCAGGGTTTTGAAGCGATAACGGATCTTCAGGCAGATCGTGGTGAAACGCTGCAGTACACTTATTACCGGATCGTGAACGGAAAAAGGATAAAAGCGGGTTCACTGAAAGATGCCGGCAAGTATGAGATCAATGTGTCGATCCTCAGAAATGACAAAAAAATCTGGAGTAAGACGTTTAAAAATATCGTCGTCAGCGTTCGCCGTGTGACACTGACATCCGCGTCCCGGGATAAGCTTTATGACGGAAATCTTCTCAGCGGTTCGGAGACCGATGTTCAGATCGGCGGAGACGGATTTGTCGATGGCGAAGGCGTGGATCTGAAGATGACCGGATCACAGTGTGCGGCAGGAAGCTGTCTGAATTCTTTCACTTATACAGCTAAAAAAGGAACAAATTTGGCCAATTACGAGATCACTGCCAGTTACGGCACGCTGACCGTCAATCCAAGAACCGGTGACGACAGGATAGATGTTAATATTCCGTTTGACATGAACCACTTTTCGCTGGACACGAAGACGGGTAAGCTCAAGGGTCTTGATGGCTATAAGTTTAAGTTCAATGATAATACTTTTACGCTGAGTGGATTGAGCGCAAAGATCGGCGGCGAGGTTGACAAGGCAAAGCACATCTATAAGCTTAAGTTTGCCGGAAAGCCGGTCGTTCATGATATAAATAAAAACGATGTCACTTCGCAGTTCAGATTCAACCTGAAGGACCAGATGATCCAGTTGAACAAAGCGTTCGGCGGAGATTCTGACGGGGACGGCGAACACAGACTTCCTTCCGGATTTGGGGGAGCATTTGCCTTCGGCCGCGCTTTCGCTCCGACATACGCTTCTGATACGTACAGCGGTATGACCGGAGCTGCGGGAGGCGGCACCGGCACACGCATAGCGTTCCGGACCCTCAGAAATGGAACAGATGGAGTAAACAGAGCAGACGCCAACGCGGGAACTCGTGTGAATAAACGGACGCCTGATCTGATCAGCCGGATGTTCAGCGGCGGGAACGCTTCCTGGCATAAGAGAAACATGGATCGAATCAAGAGAGATCTTCAGGCAAAGAAGGAGGAGATCGGGAAGAATCCTAAAAATAAGAAAAAGGGACTTCCGCTTCTCGGATCGATTTTCGGCCGGAAACCGTTCTTCGGCATCATAGGCGGGGATCACCAGATCAGACTTTTTGGAATTATTCCGATTTCAGATACGGCGGCCAATGTGACGTGCGTGCTGGGTGTGATGACCGCGGCGCTGGCGGGAATGTTGTTCTCATTGAAGAAAGCGGAAAAACTGCGGGCGGAGATGACCGTCGAACTGGAGGACGGCGGGAAGATACCTGCGGCAGATTCTCAGTTTCTGAGATGGTAATCATGCAAGTTTAAGAGGTTTACGGGGCTTTCGCGCAAAACGCGATTGTCCCGTTCGTTTTTTGTCGTGTAAAAGGGCCTGATTACTCTGGAACTGATTTTGTCCGCTATTTAAAATTCATGAATTACACATTAGTTTATTTGTCTGTCACATATAGCCTGTATTTATGATATAATAGCAATGATACGTATGATTATGCCGGAAAGGGTTCGTATCGTCAGAGAATATTGATTGAAGGAGACGCGGAGATGCGGTACATTGACAATTATACTGTGATCAGTCATGATGTGGATGTCAACGATAACATGAAACCGTCGCAGGTTTTTAAGTATCTGCAGGAAGCGGCCATGCATCAGATGTGGGACAGGAAGCCAAGCTACTACGATTTCTTTTTTGAAGGGAAATCTTTTGTCGTGACAAGAATGTCTGTGGAAATATTAAAGCAGATGCATCAGTATGATAAAATCGAGATCGGCACATGGAACTGTCCGGCCAGGCTGGCCACGCTGAAGCGGTGTTATGATATCCGGATCGGCGGGGAGGTTGCTGCGCGCGCCTACAGTGAATGGGCAACCGCCGATATTGAGACCGGCGAATTGTATAAGGTTTCGGATGTGGATTTTTCAAACTACGAGAAGGGCGATGTGCTTGATCTGGACATACCGAAGAAGTTTCGTATTCCGAAGGAACTGGAATTCACGCATGTCGGCAGCCGGCATATTTATTACAGTGACGTGGATATGAACGGTCACATGAACAATGCCAATTATCCGGATATGCTGTGGGATCACATCCCGGAAATCGAAAAAAAAGAAGTGACCTCAGTCAATGTGCGCTTTATGAAGGAGGCCAGGCTGGGATCTGATCTTGAGATTTTTATGGCGCGGGCGGAGCCGGCTTTTGGCGGGGATCCGCGGGCGGAAGAGAAATATGTGTTCAGAACCACGGTTGGGGGCAAAACCAACGTGGAAATGGTTTTCGGCGTGAGACCGACGCCGGAGCCGCTTTGGGATAAACTGCCCGGTTACAGAGGGTAACGGACAAAGATCATTGTCCGGCGGCAGGCATGAGAATAGTGGAGTGAATAATCAAGGATGAGTGAACAGTTATGAAGAGAGTATGCATGATAACGGTTTTGATCGCGGTTGTGTTGACTGCCTGCTGCGCGGGTACTGCCTTCGCTGCAAAGGGCAAGGGCGGCAAGGGCAGCAAGGGCACAACGAAAGCGGCTCCCCGGACGACATATAGAACATACAACACGTACACGCAGCGGAATTATCAGGCCGGCACGCAGGGAACGGCCGGGACAGCGACCGCGAAGAAGTCTGCGGAACCCGCTAAAACGACGGTAATCAAGCTGGACAATACAGGCAGCAAAGGAAAAACCGGCGATGCGCTTCATCAGACAAATCTTGCGGATAAGAGCCTGGATTCGCTGGCGGATACCTATTACAGGAATTCAGATAAAAAAACGATCGATCGCGATAAAGATTCGATCGCGGTTTTTTTCACAGGCGGCGTTCTGAACGGGCTGGACAACCTGGCCAAAGTACGCTCATTCTACGGCGACACCCTGAACGAATTCCCGGTTTCGTACCTGTTTGACACCGGAAATGATTCCATGACGGTTCCGTATAACGCGATTTACAGCAGCCGCGCGCCGGTTCAGCGAATGATGGGAAAGGCGGCATACGACGCGGCAGGACTGGGTATTTCGGAAATTTCGCAGGGCGAGAAGGGTCTTTCCGGAATGCTGAAGTCGGCCGTAAAATCGGGTGAGATCGTTCCGTATCTTTGCTGTGCCAATCTTTCCGGCAGCGACAAACTGAAAAAAGCTTATAAAAAGTTCGGCGTCAAAGACTATACCGTTATCAGGAAATACGGGAAAAAAGTCGTGGTTTTCGGCCTGATCGGCGAGGAACCGTTCAATTCCTACGCGCCGCGCGGGCTAAAATTCCAGGACCCGGTGAAGGCCGCCGGGAACGTTATGAAGCAGATTAAAAAGAACAAGGTCAAACCGGATCTTGTCGTCTGTCTGACGAATTTCGGCGATTCGGCGGATAAGTCCAGGAGCGCGGATGTGTCTCTCGCGAAGAGCGTCAAAGGGATCGATCTGATTATCAGCGGAAACAGCGCGGTCACGCTGAAAAAGCCTGTTCAGTCGGGCAAGACCCGGATTGTTTCCGCCGCGTCGGGCGCCAGGTGGGCCGGATATGTCCGCTTTAAAAAGAAAGACGGTGACTATAAATATAAATCGCTTCGGATGGTTGATCTGAATAAGAGAAAAGGGAAGTCCGACGTCGTGACCAGCGCGATGCCGAAATACAGGGCGCTGTATGATTCCGCGTATTTTAAGAAATACGGGTGCACATATAATTCCGAAACAGCAGAGAATCCGTATACGATGTCTGTACGGGCGGCGGCGCAGTCGGCCGGGGATAACGCGTACGGAAACCTGGTCGCGGATTCCTATCTCCGCGCCGCAAAGAAAAGCGCCGGCCTGAACGACAATATCCTTTTGTCCGCTGTTTCAACAAAGGCAATACGCGGCGATCTGAAAAAAGGCACCGTCAGAACAAAAGATGTTTTCAGTCTTTTTTCACAGAATCTTTCGGACGACAACCGCGTCGGCGTGCCGCTCGTCAGCTGCTGGCTGAAGGGCAGCGAACTGAAAAAACTGACGGAGCTCGTCGCGTCCGGCTTTAAATCAAAGAAGGAAAACGGCCGCGTTTATTTCGGCGGTATGGTATTTTCATATAATCCTCACCGTTTCCCGGGCAACCGTGTCTTCCGGCTGAAGGTAAAGACGAAAAACGGGAAAACGGTGAAGGTGAATAAGGACAGGCTGTACCGGATCGTGACGGATCGGGATACGGCGGCGGCGATCCGAACGATGATTGCAGAAAAAGGGAATTCCAAAGGAATCGTTCCGCGGGACCGTGGCGGCAGAAAGCTCACCCGCATCCCGGCGCTGATGAGGAAAAACAGCGAGCGCGAGGTCAAAGCGTGGACCGCGCTGGCGAATTGTCTGAAATCATATGAGTCCGGCGCTGTTCCGGAAGTGTACGCGAAGGCGGACGGAAGAATGCTGTACGACAACAGCCGCAATCCGGTGCATCTGCTCAGCGGCTCCGCAAAGACCTTCGGCATTCTGCTGGCCTGCTTTGTCCTTGTGATCGCGGTGATTATCCTGCTGATTATCCTGCTCAGCAATGTTTTCGGCAGAAGGCGCCGCAGGAACCGCAGGATCAAATACCCGAAAAGAGCCAAGCAGAAACCGATTTTCACGAAAAAATAGGCGGCGGAAACGAGCAGTAAACGGCACCTGGTTTCGGCCTGCAGGGAGGATCCTGCGTGCTGAGGCGGGCGGCCTTCTATGGGCAGGCGCGTGATGCGTACGGTTTGCCCCGCGGAAAAACATAATTAATACAATAATTAATTTTTCTGAAGATGAATCTATATCTTG
>Ga0256869_1000441_pt1 | contig 17155 bp, 13 predicted proteins | sample RumenRJG_05RNA_FD_186096 | JGI IMG/M metagenome (GOLD analysis project Ga0256869, IMG submission 186096) | Metatranscriptome of bovine rumen microbial communities from Lethbridge, Alberta, Canada - Rumen RJG_05 (Metagenome Metatranscriptome) | ecosystem: Host-associated > Mammals > Digestive... | reverse complement strand
TACTACGAACGCCGTTGAAAGTATCCATTCGAGTTTTCGCAAGGTAACGAAACAAGGCGCCTTCCCAAACGAAAACGCCTTGCTGAAACTGCTTTATTTGCGGATAACGGAATTATATGCTAAATGGAACGGCTCAAGCGTACAAAACTGGGCTATGGTCAGAAACCAGCTTGCCGTCAATTCCAAGTTCCAAAGCCTAATGCAGAAGTATGAAAATTTAATCTAACCCAAAAACTTACACACTTTTCTTGACATTCCCAACAACGTTAACTAACACACTTTTTTACACTCTCCTTCTAATTAAATAATACGTTAAGTTTTAATGTCATTGCTTTATCTTCTTCTATTTCATTACAAGAAAATATAGGCACCGTATTACCATCTACTTTTACCAACAATTTATCGTCGATATATTTTCTTCCGTCTGTTTCTTCGACAATTAAAGCGTCTTTGTTCCACTTAAACAATTTCTCGTTTTTACTATATTCCAAAAGCCCTTCAGCATATCGCATAGAACAGCAAAACGGCGCTTCATACATAGATATTTTTAAAATCGGTTTTTCTCTCGTTACGCAACTGTTAGGTCCTGCTCCGCCATTTTCCCTTTGGCAAAATTGCAGACCGTTAAACCAAATTCTTCTTGCCAAAACCAAATAACAATTTTCGTGCGTTATGTTAAATAATTCAGTCGCCAAAATAAAACTGTCAACTACCGCGCAAGGCTCTGTCCACGTTTCTTCCCGCTTAAACCAGTTAAAGTTTTCATATGTTTTTGTCATACCGAATTTTACATATAAATCAAAAAGCTTTTCTACATATTCTAAATACTTTGTATCTACAGTTGCTTTATAAACGCTTAAAATGCCTCTCATACAAGATAATGAAGCATGAGTTTGGAACTTATTATTTACAATATCTATTGATAAAAATTTATCGATTATCTTATCTAAAAACTCTTTTACTTTTTCATCTTTAGTTATTGAATAATAATGAGAAAGCCCGTCTACGCACATAAAAGCACAACCAACATCGCTCGATACTTTCCAATTATTGATTATACCATTGTGATATCCACCTACTCCTCCATCATCAATACGGTTAAGCGGATATTTATCATAAGTATTCAGAATCGGTAAATACAAATTATAAACCGTACTCTTTGCAATTTCCATTACACTTTCATCATTAAAAAGTTCATAATATTTCAGCAATCCCCTTAAATACCAACTGTGTCCCGAGAGTTGCTGTTCGTCAACGGTAATGCCGTCATAAACCTTACCCAAATACTTGTTTTTATTTGTATGCTTTTTTAATTCGACTATAAAAGTGCTTAATGCCGGCACTTTATTTTTATTTATTTCATAATGACAACAAAATGCAAGCAATGCCCTGCCTTCCCAATCGCCAGGCCAGCCATAACTATCATTATCTTGAAAAATCTTTTCAATGGTATATTCTTCTTTACATAAACGGTTAAAATTCAATTTTATGTTATCAATCATATAAACAACCTGTATTTTGCATAGAAAGCATCTATTTTTATAGACACCCCCGTACTGTTAAAAATCTTAAATGCCGATGGTTTTTAATATGTTCATTTAAGCTTATACACTCTAAAACTTCACGATCTATTTCGGAAAGTTTTACACCGCAATTTACACCGCAATTTACACCGCCATCGCCACGATTTGTTCCATTCAAAGAAATTTTCGTTTTAAACACATCGCCGTCTATAAATTCGGGCGTTGTTCCCGAATACACCTTGCTATATTTGACGATATTTCTGACGCCGGAACCGAGTTCTTCTGCCCAACCGATTTCTTTAAAAACGGAAGCGATAATAATCATGAACCATGCGAGTGAAGAACGGAGGTTACGATCTGTCTAAAATGTAATTCGCGTTAGGCATAAATCCGAGGGCGTTAATAAATTTTGAGATATTATCAATGTTATTTCTTGCTTGTTCCGTATATCCGTCGAGAATAAGCCCGATATTTATAAAGTAGGTATCCCAATAAAACATTTCGGTGTAATAATCGGTCGCGCACGGCGAAACATACGGGTGATCGATTTTTACGTCGCCCGCAAGTTCGCTTGCGGTGTGAAAAGTTTTTATTCAATTTCCTTTTATATACAATGAAATTTTATCCATAACTATATTAAACCCAAAGTTCTTTTTCTTTTATTTTGCCGTTTTTAAGTTCAAAAGTTTTCACTTCGAACTTGCCGAATTTTGCTTTTGTTTTTACACCGAAAACGGTAAATTCCGTGCTTTCTTCTTGCTCGTTGTTGTTTATAAGCCTTAACGTATATCCGTCGCCGTCACGATAAAGCGATACGAGCGAAACTGCTTTGTTGTTTATTTCCACACCGCCCGAAAAATTGTATCCGTCGCCGTACGGAAAGAAATTAAGAGAATAGTCGCCGTCCAAAAACTCTTGCGCGTTGTTTTCGAGTTCGGTAAGTTTGTTATATCCGAAGCGGAAAGAAAATTCGTGTCTGCCCTGCTCGATATAAGGCGTAAACCTGTCGCGGAACAAAATCGGGCGTTTATCTATCGGGTGAGCGCAATACGCAACGCCGCGAAGAAGAGTTGCGTACATAATGTTTTGCTCGCACGCGAACGAATACACGCCTTTGCTATAAAGCGTTATCACGTTCTCTCCTTCTTTTATACCCGTAAATCTTTGCGCGACGTATTCTTCACCGTCCTTCGTAAACGTTTCTTCACCGAACATAATCTGTCCAAAGAAATCGCCGTCAAGCGCAGTCGGAACTTTGATTTTCAACGCTTTTTCCTGCTCGTTCCACAAAACGCAGTAGTTTACGTCTATATACGGCGCGTCTTTATAAATTCTGTAAGCCACCTTAACGAAAGACGAGCTGAGTTCGAAGAAACTTTCTATTTCGGTGAGAACATCGCCATCTTCCACGATATGAACGTTTTTCCTGCCCGCAAAAATACCGTTTTTACAGTCTGACAGTTTGAATTCCTTCGGGTTCGTTCCTATTCTGACCATATCCCAACCCCAAGGATCGGCGTTATCGTCAAACATAACGGGAGCGAACGCTCCGCCCGAAAGCAACTCTTTTCCGTCAATCTTATAACTCTCCAAAAGTCCCGTTAATCGACATATACGCAGACTTTTGCATTTATCTTCATAAACAAAATCACCGTTTTCAACTCTTAACGAACGCTTCGGTTTTATATCGAATTTTACGTCGATACGTTCAACCGAGAACGGACGAGCCGTAAATTTATAGGCAATTCTCTTTCTTCTGTCAAAGTTTATACTGCCTTCTTCGGTAACCGTTTGCGACGGTATTTGCTTGTCGCCGAGATACGCCGTGGCAACGTATTCTTCGGTGTCCGACGTCAAAGGTTTAGGTAATAATATCTCGGTTTCGGCGATAATTTCCCTTTCATACGGCTGACCGTTCCATATGAATATCGGGAACGTTTCGAGTTCGGCTTTTTTGTATTTAGTAACAATCGCCATAAATGCCGAATCGAATTCGCGTTGTAAAAGTTCGAGCGCATATTCGCATTTGCGAAGCGAACTTATCTCTGCGCTTCTTACGATAGTTCCCGCCAAACAATCGTGGAATTCAAGGCAAGAAAGGGCTTTTATCGCTTCCGTAAACGCTTGCTCGTCCTTTTTATATAAACCTTTTTCTTCGGCGAAAGCGCAAAGTTTTTCGGTGGTAAACAACTTGCTTTCAAGCAAAGAATTCATTTGTTTTACGCGGCTCATCGAAGAATACGCGCCGCGAAAAATCGGTAACGATTTGTCTATCGTAAGCGCAGGGCTGACCGCCGCGATATATTTTTCGGGCGTGGAATGAATTACTTTGAAATCGGTGGTTTCTTCGCGGAATTTCTTAATATCTTCAAGGTCTTTTCTTGAATTTATACCGCCGTGATTACCGACGCCCCACAATGCCAAAGCGTATTCATACCCAGCGTAATGGCTCATTTTTCGCTTTATTTCTTCAAGCGCAGTGCCGAAACCGCTCGTGTAAATATTTTCGTCGGTTGCTCTGGCGACTTTTACTTCGCTTCCGTCCACACCTTTCCATATAAATTCGTTTTCGGGAAGATGATAATATTCTTCCATCGGACGACAGATAATATATCCGTTAAACCCGCATTTTTTAAGAATCTGAACAAGTCCCACGCTATGTCCGAACCCATCGAAATTATACGCAGTGGTAGGCCTTGCGCCGAACTTTTCGACAAAATATTTCCTACCGAGTTCAATCTGCCGAACCATTGCTTCTCCGCAAGGCATATTTATGTCGGGTTGCAAATACCAACCGCCTGCAATAACCCACTTGCCTTGTTTTACGAGTTTTTGGATGCGGGCGAACAATTCGGGATCGACATTTTCGATATACTCGTATAAAATGCTTTCGTTATGGCAGAAAACGTAATCGTATTCGTCGCAAAAATCAGCGGCTTGTTTGAATGTGGAAACGGTTACGCCTAAACCTTCTTCCCAATCCCATTGCCAGACAGGATCGATATGCGCGTTACAAATCAAATGTAATTCTTTAAGTTTTTTCATAGTTAAAAATTTGGGCGGAGCCGAAAACAGCCCCGCCCCTGTAAGTCTTTTTATTTAACGGTTATACTTTCGATAGTAATTGCGGAAGCATTTTTGAAGTTCATACGAAGACCGTAAATATCCTGAACGGCTTTAATCGTTACGGTATGAGTCCCATCGCCTTTAATGTCTGTATCGCCTGCGACGTTACCGTCTTTTTCAAGAAGGCTTGCAATTGTCTCTCCGTTGGCGTTCGTGCCGTAAACCCAAGCGTCTCCATCGGTATTACCGAGCGTAATCGTAATGGTCTGACCTTGCATTATAAACATATTCAAACGAATTTGCTGTGAGCCGGCTTCCTGCACGGGAACCACAAGATTACCGTCGGATATGGTTAATTCTCCGCCGAATGTCGTAAACCATTTTAAGTCAATCGTGGAGTTAAACTCAAGCGAACCGCCGAATTCATCGATTTTGATATTTTCAATCACTACTTCGGCTGCGTTTTTCAAATTGAATCTTATACCGCGAGTTTGCTTTTTAACGATAAGCGTAATGGTATGAGTTCCGTTTCCTTTAATATCCGCATCGCCGACGTTTACGCCGTCCTTAAGGAAATAGAATGCGTCTAAATCCATATTATTGTTAACGCCGTAAGCAAACGAATCTTCGGCAATGTTGCCGAGCGTTATGGTAATTGCGGTACCGGGTAACAGGTTCCTTACAAAGTTTACGCCTTGCGTTTCACCGGTCGGAATAACAAGTTTACCATTTTCGATTTTCAACGCCGCACCGCTTGAAATGAACCATTTCAAATCGTCTTCGGTAGCAAAATTATACTCGTTACGAGCAGAATAAACTTGCATCTTTTCGATAACGTGCGTTCCGTGGAAGTCCATATAAAGACCGTTAGGTAAATCGTTCTGAACAACAAGCGTTACGGTATGCAAATCCATAGCGCCTATAGACATTGCCTCCTCGACTTTCGCCCTGCCGTTTTCGATTTTTGCAAAAGCGTTGATTTCCGCACCGTTAGTCGCAGTGTTTCCGTAAATATAGAAATATCCGTCGCCTTCGGTAGCCTGAAGAGTTATTTCGATAAGGTCACCCGCTTTGAACGCTCTGCTTACTCTTACAACGTTACCGGTCTGCTTAACGAATTTCAGTTTGCCGTTTTCGATAGAAGCATCGCAATTGTCGGCTTTGAATATATCTTTATCCTCGGCATCCGCAAAAGTCCATACAGAACCCGATTTATATTCAGCCGTAACAGCCTCGGATGCCGTCCATTCACCATCGACCGCATTAACGACAACGCTTACAACATAATCTTTTTCGGCTGCATATGCAAGCGTAGAAAGGTCGATAGAGGGCGCATCGGCTTGAGCAACCAATTCGGCATCGAGTTTAATATTTTCTTCGTTTCCTTTTCTGTAAACGGTTACGCTATAACCCGCAGTTGCGCCTTCAACGGCGTCCCAAGTTGCAACCATACCGTTTACGGTAAGGTTTTCAACTTCGCCTATAGCGGGAAGAGATTGAGTAAATTTAATTTCGGCATCGTCGCCCTGTCTAAAATCGTCGTTTGCAACGCCGTAAACTTTAAGCGTGTATTCCTGCCCTTTAATCGCATCCGTTCTGTCGATTTCAAGCGTGGCGGTACCTGCCGCAATATCATATTCCTTAACAAGGTCTGTGCCTTTGTAAAGTTGCGCTTTATAACCTGCGGTTGCTCTTGTATCGGCAGTCCAAGTAACGGAAGTGCCGGCCGCTGTAGCGGTTGCTTCAAGCGTCGGCTTTAAGATTTTGCCTTTTACAACCCAGTCGATAGTTGCAACAGCCGATTCAAGGTTGTTGTCGGTAGCAATCGCTTTTACTTCAATAACGTAAGTTAATGTTTCGGTTTGCGCGTTAACGAGTTCATTCGCCGTTTCGGTCGAGAATGCCGCCACAGGAACGGTAGTTGCGGGAAGAACTTCGATATTCGTTTCTTTATTGTAAATTCTTACCGAATAACCGTTAGTTGCGCCTTCTACAGCAGTCCAAGTCACGTTGTCGCCGTCTTTTGCAAGATCAGCGGGCGTAGCGAGCGCGGTTTTAGCAATCGAGAACTTATAAGTCGCTTCGTCGGACGCTTCTTTTCCGCTTACGGCATTAACTTTAACCGTTACGGTATATTCGCCTGCGGCAAGTTTCTTGTCTTTAAGTTCGATTTTCGTTTCTTTAAGCGACTTGTTTTCATAAACCGCAGTTTTATCTGCCGCAGTCACTTTCGCATTATAACTTTCTGCTCCGTCAACCGCATTGAACGAAACCGTTACCGTTGTTTCGTCAAACTTGAAACCAGAAGGTTTCGAGAACTTTTCCGTTTCGTCGTCCAAACACGCCGCAAAACTTACAGCACAGCAGCATACCAAAATGAACGACAAAATCAATTTGCCTAATTTTTTCATTTTTTCACTCCTTATGAAAATTTTTATTTGAGCGGTATAATAAACACACCTTCACCCGCCGCAATCGAAATTGTTGAAGCGTCAAAAATGTTTACTATACTTAACCCCGTTTTTTATGACCATACATCCTCTGTATTCGTTTCCGAACGAAATGTTTACAGTCGTTGTTTTACCCAATGTCGGATTATCCGCACCGGTAAGCATATAGCCGTAATTTCCGTTAATATCTTTGAATGTGCCTATTAAAAGAGCATTATCGGAAGTCGCAGTTTCAATCGCACCTTTTCCCGTTAAAGCAGAAAATTACTCCTATTTTGTTTTAAGCGGAATGAGGAATTTACCTTCCCCCGCATCGAGTTTTATGTTAGCAACGCCGTTTTTAAGCGCGATAACAGACTCTTCACCGTCGTCTATGACAAGAACGCCTTTATACTGCGACGAGAACGTTACGTTAACGTTAGCTTCTTTCTTTTCGGACGGGTTACTTGCGTTGGTGAGCATAAAGCCCTTATTTCCGTCTTCGTCTTCAAACGAACCTAAAAGAACGTCTTCATCACTCGTTACATCCGAAACACCGTTGACATCTTCAAGCGGCAACTCATATTGCAACAAGGTGAACATCCAATTTTCCTCGTTTTTGCTGCCCAGAACGGAAGTCGTTCCCAGCCAGTCGAAACTCATATAAATGTGATCCCACGCAAGAATTTCAAGGTCTGCCGTTTTTACTCTATCGAATACAGGGAGTTTTTCGCCCTGCATATTAACCATGGGGGCATAACCCGATTCATGGCTGGAATACACATAATGCAATAACGCTTTCGAACCATAGGTCATAGCTACAGCCATCTGCCAACGAAGTTCTTCCGTCGTGGGCGAAGCATAAGTCTGATGTCCTGCGGTTTGAACCGAATACCATAAAGGAATATTCGCTTGTTTTGCGTAATGACTATATACGTCAATATCCGAAAAATAAGTATCTCTTAAACGGTTGACTTCCGAATTATCGGGATCTTTTTGTATTGCGTAATAATCGTAAGACAGTACATCAGGGCGAACTTTATTTATAAAACCCGAAACGTAACTGTCAAGAGACCCGCCGAGCGCGCCCGAATTGGCATAACTCGGGAACAAATTGACGTAAAACAGTTTATCACCCATCGTCTGTTTCCAAAGCGTATGCTTTTGCGACAGACTGTCGAACTCACTCGCAGTAGGTTCATCCGAAACGCAAAGACCTTTTATCGCGGAATGCGAATAATAGGAAGGCGTTCCACCGTTCCAACTTCTCTCGTCGGGAATAACCGAAACGTTATGCGCCGCGCAATTATCTAAAAATTCCGTCGTCACGTCATAATGTCCTACAAGAAGATTGATTCCCGCGTCGGCAAGGTCGGCTATGTGTTGATCTTTAAGATAAATGAACGAACCGTTCCATACGCCGATAGTAATTTCCTTATCGTCTTCATAGGTAGGTACGACGTAAGACTTTTCGGAATCGTCGCCACCACCCGTGCAACCGCCGAAAGCGGTTAAAGCCAGAACACCTGCAAGCGCAAGCGTAAATATTTTCTTTTTCATATGTTACTCCGTTATGCCGCGTCGTGAATTACAACGTTATCGATATAAAATACGGTATTTGTCCAGATGTTCGCATTCTCGAGATTAGCAGAATCTCCTACTCTTCCGAAGCACATATTTATAGCAACGCCGTAGCAGTCTTCTTTGATGTTCATAGTATAAGAGAATGTCCCGTTATTCCAAGCTTTCGGACTTTCATCGCTGTAATAACCTTGTCCCCAATACCAACCGCCGTTACCCGCCTCTCCGAGATTACCGGAGGTTTTCGGATCTCCGGCAGCGGTTGCTCCGTAAAGGAAGAAAGCAAATCTTGCGGAAGTATCTACAGTGCAAACGACTTTTACGTCGAGCGTAACGGTCTGACCTGCTTTAAGGTTATACCAAAGAACAAGCCAGGCGTTATCTTTATCCGTTCCGTTATGCGTAACTTTAAGCATATTGTTGCCTTCTTCATTTGCGATTTCGTAATTGAAGTTGGTTTCGTTTCTCTTGCTCCAGTCTTCAAGCATTTCGGGATCGTCAAAAGTATAGTTTGTGGTTTTCTCTTTCCATTTAGCATAAAGCGTATGATTTGCGGCAGTGGCAACCTTGGTGCTCATAGTAATTTTTTCGCCCATGCCTTCCGCATCGAGATACCAGCCCATGAATTTGAAACCTTCTTTTTCGGGGTTATTAGGTATAGCCATTGCTCCGTACATACTGCCATAAGTAACTTTTGCCGTAGCAACGGTGGTTTCTTCACCTATTTTTCCTCCCTGCAAATCAAAAGCAATATCATACTGATTTCCTTTCCATCTTGCATAAAGAGTGTGGTCGCCTTTGGTTTCTGCAACTACGGTTTCAGCAGTAACTTCTTTGCCCGAACCGTCTTTTTTCGCGCTCCAACCATCAAAAGTGTAGCCGGTGCGTTCATCGGTAATTATGGGAAGTTCGCCGTATGCTTCGCCGGGTTTTACTTTTTTAGTTTGCGTAAAAGTAATTTCGGTGCAATTCACGTCAAACGTGACGGTGACTTTATTCTCATCTTCTTTTTGCGTTCCGCAACCCGCAAACACGGATAACGCAAGAACGACAAGCAACAGACAAGAAACAAATAGTTTAGACATTTTTTTCATACTCATTTTCTCCTGAATAGATTTTATTTAATATTCGGTATCCCGATTTTTTTTAGTTTTTCACGCCGGCGAGCAACATGATGTGGCTCCAAGACGATTTGTAGTAGTTATACTCTCTATCCAAGAATCCTTTCGCCGTAAACGACGGGGTTTCGGTTCCGAACGCCGAAGGCATAGAATCTCTGGTAGGAGTTATCTGACCGAGATATTCCATAGGATAGTTCATAGCGTTACCGAGCGATATCTGTTTCGATACGATTTCAAGCTTCGATTTACTGAATATTCTCGCATCGGCATAATAATCGAACTGCGAAATATCAACGGTAAGCGGAGCCATACAACCGTAAGTCGCGCTCATTACTATTTCTTGTCCGTCTTTCGAATACATATATTTAAGGAAGTCTTTCGCCAAATCTTTGCTCGTAGAATATTCGGGAACGGAAGCTACGAAATCGGGCAAACAGAATTTAATCATTCTCGAATCGCTTAAAAATTTAAGCGTGCTTTCCGATATACCGAGCGTAGCGGCATCCGCCGCGCTTGCCGTTTTGTTTCCGTCGATATAATTTTCATCGATAAAATTGATAATACTGCGAAGTTTTGTTTCGTTCGCCGCCTTATCTCCGGTGAAATCTGCCGAAATCTTCGGGTTTTCTACTATCGAACTGATTATAGGCGTTCTTATGAAGGCAACGTCGGCATCTCCTGGGTTGAACTGCTTTGAAGCTTCTCTTTCGAGCCAGTCGCCGTTTGCGCTGAAAAACGCCTCTCCTCTTAAAAAGTTAAGTTGTTCCTGATCGTAACTGTCGGATATATTATCTGTCGATACATAACCGTTAGACTGTAAAATCATACTCCTTATCGTGTCGTATGCTTTAAGTCTGCCTGTGGTATTGTAGATATCGGCAGTATACGTTCCGCTTTCGTTTTTACCCTCGTAGAAAGCCTCCGAAACTGCTTTTCCTTCGTATTGCATCCATAAATCGCCGAAAAGGAAATGTAAGTATGAATCGATTCCCGAATAAGAGAACGCATACGCTTTACCCGAAGCCGATTTTACGTCAGCGGTTTTGATTCTGTCGAATAATTCAAACATTTCGTCGGTCGTTACAGGCAAAGCAAGTTCGGCTTTATTTGCCGCTTTAAGACTGTTATTGGTTTTATCCCAAAGCGTTTTGTTATATAACAAGCCGACAGCACCGCTCGTCCATGGAAGCGCGTATTGCTTGCCGTCTGTATAAGTCATTATCTGATAGTAATACGGATTCATCAGATCTTTGATTTTTCCCGTTTCGTTATACCCTTCAAGATCGGTTTCATACACATCAGACAAATCTGCCCACTTATAGCCGCTCGCCACCGATTGCGTAGCAAAAACATTGTTCAGAATGGTAAAGTACAAATCTATCTTGTTTTTGCTTGCGCCAAGATTCAACGAGCTTTCGACAAAGGAACTGTCGGGAGTCGTCTTTACTACTTTTACGGTAACATCCTTGTGCGTTTCGTTGTAGCTTTCCGCAAGATCCTTTACAAAATCACTGCCGTAACCTTTCGCCACCACTGCGACATTCAGTACTTTCGGGTCGGAACTTACGTCGTCTTTCTTACCACAGGCGGTAGTTGACAACGATAATATTCCCGCGAGAGCGACCGAAAAAATTGCGCCTAAAACCTTTTTTACTTTCATTTTCTTATCCTCACTTTTTATTTTTAATACTGTTACAACACTGTTAAAGCGATTTGCTTGGCGCAAAGCGACAAGCAAAAGAGGATATCCTCTTTCTGTTTTTTACTGTCAGCCTTTTATTCCGCCCACGCTGACGTTTTCCATAAGTTTATTGCCAAAGATTATAACAATAAGAACAACCGGCAAAGCCGACATCATAACGCCCGCAAAATAAGTCATATGCGGCGAAGTAGCATCGGAGAAACGCATAAGTTCGCTGAATTGATACAATCCCGAAGCAAGAGTGGGCATATTATCGAGAAACAGTATAGCCGTTTCATAATTGTTCCATTGCGTTATAAACGAAAGCAAAAACAAAGCGAAAAACGGTCCTATTGCAAGAGGCAACATTATTTTAGCAAATATGCAGAACCTGCCTGACCCGTCTATCTGCGCGGCTTCCATATAGGTTTTATCGACGCCTTTGAAAAATGCATAAGTTATAAGGAAATTTCCGCCGAAACCGCCTAAAAACGTTACGAGTATAAGAGGCGAATCGTTTAACCCCAACGTGTAAATAACTTTATACTGCGAAGGCAAACTACCGACTATCGGCAACGCAATCGTAAATAAAACGAACGAAAACGCTATTTCTTTACCGATAAAGTTATATTTTGCAAATATATATCCGGTTATCGTGTGCATCAGAACGCTTAAAACCGACGCTCCCGCGGCAAACCACAGGCTGTTTACAAACATTCCGAAAAACGATGTATCGTTATATTCGATGTACTTGTACGCTTCCGCATAGTTCTCGAAACTGATTTTTTTGCGGCAAGCTTAACATGTTTTCATAAAACGCTTTATCTGTTTTCATCGAATTGTAAAACGTCCAGAAAAGCGCGTAAATTATAAAAATCGAATAAATCCAGAATATACAATAGAAAATCGACGTAGCGATTTTACCGCCTATTGCCCCCTTCCCGTTTTTTGCTATACGAACAATGCCTATTACCGGAATTATGAAACTTAACACGTCAAAAACAATCGCTAATATTTTATTCGTAATTTTATCGTTTGTTTTTTCCATATTAAAACTCCACGTCGGCGTAAACCTTACCGAGCAGCCATCTTGAAATCATTATAATCGGGAACAATATGAGCGTACACGTTATTCCCAAAGCCGACGGCAAATACAGCGACGGTGCGGGTTCGTTTACCTTTTCGAATATCCAGAACGAAATGGTTTTTGTATCCGCCACCCCTTTCGTCAAAAGAAGAATAGGTCCCGTTGCCGTAAACATACTCGAAATATTCAAAAGAAGAAGCATCGATATGGTCGGCCAACAAAGCGGCATAACTATTCTGAACATTTCTACCGCCATATTCGCGCCGTCAAGGTTGGCGGATTCCAACAACTCTTTCGGGATTCTTGCCATTGCGCCCGAAAACAAAATGAACTGTCCGCCGAAATTCGTAAAGAAGAAATAGCCTATTATCGTCCATTTCGCATATTTTTCGTCAACGAGCAACGCCGGTATCTGTTTCCCCGATAAAGTCTGCCATATCTTTCCCACGGGTCCGCCGGGATTGATCATATAAGTGAATATCGCGGTCATTGCGACAGCCGGCAGAATACTCGGCAAAAACAGCATAGTCCGATAGCAACCGGAAAGCGGTATTTTTTTATATAAAAAGTACGTCAGAAAAAACGCCCACGGCAATAAGAATATCGTTTGAAAGCCCGACGTTAAAAGCGTGTTTACAAGAGCGCGTTTAAGTTCGCCGTTTTCCCAGAGCGTTGCAAGCATTTTGAAATTTTCAAGGGTAAAATATATTTTTCCCGTATCGGTATCGAGCCTGCGAAACGCAAGCAATATCGAATCAAAGTTTACAATACCCCAGAAAATTATAAAATGCACGACCGGAATAAGAAGCATTAACGCAACGAACAAGCCGTCCAAACGTTTTGCGTTTGATATTTTTGTTTTACTTACGTTAGAATTTTCCATTCTTACCCCTTAAAATTTTTTTACGCGGAACGAACGAATTTCAAACGGCTTGAATTCAAATTCCTTCGGCGCGTTTCCGATTTCTTCTTCGAGTAAATCGGTTTCGCAAACAATTTCAAACTCCTCGGGAAGAATAACGTTTGTTTTTGCCGCATTTCCGTTTCTTTCGTTCATTCTTAAAATAAATCCGTCGCCGTCATATGCGGGCTTAAACGCCGTAACGTCGATTGCTTCGTTATCTACATACGGAATCTCGACAGCAGTATTACCGAATAAGAATCTGCCGTTGAAATCTTTTGCGAGTTCGTCGATTTTTATGTTATTGCAAACTCCGACGTGCGGATAAATCGCGTAGGAATATTTTATCGGATGACAATCGGTATTTTCGCAAGGATAATTGAAAGCGCGCACCAAATCGAGCGAAATTATTCCCTGCTTTGCCATATAACCGTTTTTAACGTTATTTATAACAGCAAAACCGTCTTTTCCGTCGTTTATATCCAGCCATTTCTGACAGCAAATCTCGTATTGAGCCGCCTCGTGTTCGGTATTATCCGTCGTAGGTCTGTCAAGGTAACCGAACTGAATATCGCTGCGGACGGTATCGCTCCACGTTTGCGGCATAAATTCGGCGCGCATCATATAGCCGAGATCTTTCCAATCAACGTCGTGATAAACGCGGATTGTCGGATCGTGTTTATGAATTACAATCGTCTGCACGAGTTTGGAGTTTTTGAATTCATAAGCCTGCCGAACTTCTACGAGGTCGCCGAAATCGGTGGCTTCGGAGTTCGTTAAAGTCATAAATACTTCGGGCTGATCACGGTAATCGTCATCGAAATCCCACGCATCGCCTCTGTCGATAAATACGCGAAGTTTATTGCCGTTTTCAAAAACAACTCTGTCGTCGGCATTCAGAACGAGTTTCTTAATCGAACCGTCTGCCGCGAATTCTATCGTGTAATCATCGGTTGCGACTATATTTTCTTTACTCGTTTTTCCGTTTGCGTAAACCGACGGTTCAACGAGTTTATCCGCTCCCGCATAATATAAGTATCCGCCTTTTTCATTTTTTCTTAAAGCGGTGATTTGTCTGTTTTCAAAGTTTACGAGGCTCGTCTTTTCGCTTGCTTTATAACTATACCCTAAACCGTTTGCGATGTTTTCAAGTTTATCGAGTATATTCTTGTAAGCGACAGCCGTTTCTCTGTAAACACGGCTTATCGAAGAACCGGGAAGAATGTCGTGGAACTGATAAAGCAGAACTTCTTTCCACATTTTATCGATTTCGGTTTTATCACCCTGTTTTCCGAGAGCCGAAAGCAGCATTTCGAGCGCAACCATTCTTCCTTCGAATTCGCGATTGTTGTACTTATTATCATTTTGCGAAGTATAAGTCGCCCTATGCTTTTCAAGATACATCTCGCCTTTATAGTCGGCAAGTTTTCTTTCGTCGAGTTTATGGAAATAATCTGCGGCGCGCTCCATTTTTACTTTCGGCAAATACGGAGTTTTTTCCTCGCGGAGTATTCTTTCAACCATAGTTTCGGATGGTCCGCCGCCACCGTCGCCCACACCGTAAACCATAAGGAAATCTTCTTTCGGATCTTCGGGTTTAAGTTCGCTTTCGGCAAACAATAAACCTTTTGGATCTGCGAGAGAGTTATACGTTCCTTCGGGCGGCATATGAACTATTATGGAACTGTCGTCTATACCCTCCCATCTGAACGTGTGATACGGGAACAATGTCCTGTTAGACCACGATATTTTTATGGTCATAAAATAATTCTGACGCGATTTTTTAAGTACTTGCGGAATACACGCACTGTAACCGAACGTATCGGGAAGCCATCTCACGTCAACATAATCGCCGAATTCTTCTTTCCAGAATTTTTGCCCGTAAAGTTCCTGACGAACCATAGATTCTTCACAGGGAACGTTGGTATCGTTTTCTACCCATCCGCCGCCGATAGGTTCTAATCTGCCCTCGGCTACATATTTCTTAATTTTTTCGTAAAGTTTCGGATCGAGTTCTTTTACCCAAGCCACCTGTTGCGGTTGCGAAACGACAAAGCGGAAATCGGGATATCTTTCCATTAAGTATATAACGCTTGCAAAAGTACGCAAAATTTTACGCTTGGTTTCTCTGATAGGCCAAAGCCACGCAAGGTCCATATGCGCGTGTCCGACAGCCGTAACCTGCGTATTGTCAATTCCGCTCTCGTTAAACAGTTCGTTGATTATTTCTTTCGATTTTGCATAGTAATCGGGATCGTTATAAACGACCATATTCATTACTTTCCGAAGCGCGAAAACAAAACGGAATTTCCGTTCGCTATCGGGCTGTAACGTGCTTGTATAATTGAACAACACGTCGAAATCGTGGTAAAGTTCGTTCATATGCGGATCGCGGCGAACGATAGCGGCTTCGGACAACGCAACGTCGCGCGCAAATTCGCCGACGAGTCCGTTCGACGCTCCGTCTATGTACAAATCGATAGTTCCGTCTTTTGCTACAAGTTTGTCGAGCGGATAAAATCTTTTTTCGATATTGTAGTCCATTACGCCGAATATAAGAGAACCCGCCGTAAAACCTTTAAGCGCGTGTCCGTCGTTATCTACAAGCAATCCTTCGGCATCGTTGCAGAATTCAAGATAAAGATTATCACGACTTACGTTTTCGGGAAGTTTTCCCGTTAAATGAAACCACGCGCAGGCAAAATTCTTTCTCGCCCAGATTTCACCTTTCTTTATAGGCTTATATTCAAGCGAGTTTCCTTCCGAAAACGGAACCGGCTCTTCGGAATAGGCGTACGTCACGTCAAGGTCTGAAATTTTAGTTTTGCAGAGTTCTTTGAATTCTTCGCCTATAAATTTCTTTAAGGTAAAAATCTCAAGTTCTCTTTCATATTGACCTTTATGCTTAAAAATATCTTTTATGTTTAACATCTCAAAATGTTTCTTCTTCGAGCATTGCGCACAGGCAATGATATACTGGAAGGTGTAATTCTTGTATTTTATAGGTTTCCGTTTCGGAAACTTTAATTGTTACGTCCGATATGTCGGACAACTTGCTTTCTTTGCTACCCGTCATCGCAACGACAGGAATTCCGACTGCTTTCGCGGTTATAGCCGCAAGATAGCAATTTTCGGAATTACCGGACGTCGATATTGCTATAAGTACGTCGCCTGCTTTTGCAAGTCCGTATAATTGTTGAGCAAACACGACGGTAGGCTCTTTATCGTTTGCAAATGCCGTTGAAAGCGAAATATGCGAAGTCAACGAAATCGTTCTTATTGCCCCTTCAAGCGTCCGTTTCAATCTTTCGCCGTCTTCGCCGTAGCTCGAAAGGTTATTAAAAACATCTTGTTTTATCGGACGTCTTTTTCTGAAAGATTTCATCAGTTCGCCAACGATATGTTCGCTGTCTGCCGCACTGCCGCCATTCCCGCAAACATAAATTGTTCCGTTCTTTTTCGTCGTTTCAAAAAGCGTTTCAAAAGCGCGCATTATTTCGGCTTTTACCGAGTTTAATGTCGGGTAACGCTCAAATAATTCATCGTATATCTTTTTCGTTGTCGGTTTCATAAATACTCCCCCGTAGCAACAGCCACAGCAGCAAAATCGCCTATCGACTCACCTAATCCCGCAGGCAGAATTTGCACTTTTTCATACGAATAGCAAAGACATTCTTTTTTTAATACCTTTTCACACGGCGGCGCATTTCGTTCCGCCTATATCTAACCCTATATAATATTCGCCCATAATGAGCCTATTATTTCC
>Ga0256869_1000434_pt1 | contig 17278 bp, 20 predicted proteins | sample RumenRJG_05RNA_FD_186096 | JGI IMG/M metagenome (GOLD analysis project Ga0256869, IMG submission 186096) | Metatranscriptome of bovine rumen microbial communities from Lethbridge, Alberta, Canada - Rumen RJG_05 (Metagenome Metatranscriptome) | ecosystem: Host-associated > Mammals > Digestive... | reverse complement strand
CCAAGATAGATATCGCTACGCCGATACAGATAGAAAGAGCTGAAAAGATGCTCAGGATGGCAGGAGCCAGAAAGATATTCAAAATCAGCTCATATACAGGCGAGGGTGTAGCTGAACTGGCAGAATACCTCGCTGAAAGCCCTGAAGAAGCAGCGGAGATAGTATCAAAGCTAAAACTGAAAGATACTAAAGTATTGTCAGAATCGAAGACATCAAGGAAATAGCTAAAGCAGACAGGCTTGTAAAGGGAAGATATGAAGGAAACGATCAAGAGCGTAGGAATCGATATAGGAACTTCTACAACACAGCTCATTTTCAGTACGATCGTGATCGAGAACATGGCAGGAATGTTCAGTGTTCCAAGGATCGAGATCGTCGATACTACAGTAGATTACGAGAGCGATATTTACTTTACCCCACTTATTGACAACCTGAACATTGATGCTGAGAAAGTCAAGAATATAGTCAAGGGCGAATATGAGAAGGCTGGTAAAGATCCGAAAGAGCTCCATACAGGTGCTGTTATCATCACTGGTGAGACAGCGCGTAAAGAGAATGCCAATGAAGTACTGAATGCTCTTTCCGATATGGCAGGTGAGTTCGTAGTTGCTACGGCAGGTCCTGACCTCGAATCAGTGCTTGCTGCAAAAGGAGCAGGGGCAAACACCAAATCGGAAGACGAGAAGTGCACTATAGTTAACATAGACATCGGCGGCGGAACCAGTAATCTTGCAGGTTTCCACAGAGGGAATCTGGTCGGTACAGCTTGTCTGGATATCGGCGGAAGGCTGATAAAGATCCAGAATGGCAAGATTTCATATATTATGGACAAGATCGCAAAGCTCGCGGCGAACCACGGGCTGCCGATCAAAGTCGGAGATCCGGCCGATGCATATAAATTGAGGAAGATCTGCGATGTCATGGCCAGGCACCTCGCAATGTCAGTAGGACTTGTTCCTAAGGATGACGAGCATATGGGCCTGTATACGAATGATGGTTCTACGATAGGCGATAATGTCAAACCTGACGGTATCATGTTCTCAGGCGGCGTAGCCGATGTGATCTATTATCCGAAGAACAATGAAGACCCATTCAGATATGGCGATATCGGTCCTATTCTGGCGGATGCCATCAATGATTCTCCGGACTTCAGAAAGCTGAAGAGATTTGATGCAATAGAGACCATCAGAGCTACCGTAGTCGGAGCAGGTACACATACGACAAAAGTAAGCGGCAGCACGATATACTTTGATGAAGGTACTCTTCCGATCAAAAACAGCCCGGTCATCAAAATAACAGATGAGCAGGAAGAAGATCCGCATATGATCACCAAGCTGATCAGAGAAAAATCAGAAGTATTTGAAAGCGGAGATACAGGCGAGATCATAGCGATAGGCCTTTCTGCCACACACTATAGCCACTTCGGTGAGATACAGGAGCTGGCAGACGCTATAGTCAAAGGATTGAATCTGAATGATCCAAGACCTGTGATAGTAGTTCTGGAGAATGACATAGCTAAAGTCCTCGGTAATTCACTGAAACTGAAGATGGATATGAAGCGTAAACTGATTTGCATCGACAGCGTATATGTGAATGACGGAGATTATATAGATATCGGTGAGCCTGTCGCCGGAGGCAGGGTAGTACCGGTAGTTACAAAGACACTTATATTTAACAGATAAGAATATTAATCAGCAGTTGAAAGCAGTAAGGAGAAGACAATATGGGATGTGCATGTGAAACAACAGGTGCGATCGGAGGCGGACTTAGGCAGGTTCTTACTAGTGTAGGTATCGATATCGGTACATCAACTACACAGTTGATCTTTAGCCATATCACGATCGTAAATATGGCAAATGCTATTTCTGTTCCAAGGATCGAGATTCTGGACACAGACGTGTTCTATAAGAGCCCGATCTATTTCACACCGCTTCTGAACGATCTTGACATCGATGCTGACGGAGTCAAAAAGATCGTTACGGACGAATATAAGAAGGCAGGAATGGAACCTGACGATATCGACACAGGAGCTGTCATCATCACAGGTGAGAGTGCGCGTAAAGAGAATGCTAATGACGTTCTTGAAGCAATGAGTGATCTCGCCGGCGACTTTGTTGTAGCAACAGCAGGTCCTGACCTTGAATCCGTACTTGCAGCCAGAGGAGCGGGAGCCGACTGGATGTCAGATGAGAACAGAACAACGATCTGCAACCTGGATGTCGGCGGTGGTACAACAAACCTTGCTGTATTCTGCAGAGGCAGCCTTGAAGGAACAAGCTGCCTGGATATCGGCGGAAGGCTTATCAAAGTCAACAACGGCAGAATAACTTACATTTTCCATAAGACAGAAAAGCTTGCAAAGGCCCATGGTCTGGATATGCATGTCGGCGATGTTGCTGATAAAGATAAGATCAGGAAACTCTGCGATATTATGGCAAAGCACCTTGCGGTAGCTATTGGGATCGGTGCTCCTGACGAAGAGCATAACAGCCTGTACACCAACGACGGCAGGATAATCGATTTCAAGCATAAAGTCGAAGGAGTAACATTCTCAGGCGGAGTTTCCGATATAGTATATAATCCTGTTGCAGGTGGAGATCCGTTCAGATATGGCGACATAGGTCCTATTCTGGGAGACGCCATAAATGATTGTGCGGATTTCAAGAGAGTAAAGAGATATCAGTCGGTCGAGACTATCAGAGCTACTGTAGTCGGAGCCGGAAGCCATACAACTAACGTGAGCGGGAGCACGATCAATTATGATAAACATACGCTCCCGATCAAAAATGTGCCTATAATCCGCGTCAAGCAGGAGGTCGAGGATGACCTTGATCTCTTCGAGAAGACGGTCCAGGAAAGGATCCAGGTGTACGACAGCGGAAATACAGGCGAAATCATCGGCGTCGGAATGTCCGGAAAAAATTACGAACATTTTGATGACATACAAGCTCTCGCAAAGTCGATACTGCGAGGCTTCAAGAACTACAAGAATCGTCCGATCGTTGTAGTCCTTGAAAACGATATAGCGAAGGTTCTCGGAAATGCCATCAAGGCGTATATGGAAGAGGACCAGCCGCTTATCTGTATCGATAGTATCTTTGTTAGGGACGGCGATTACGTCGACATTGGGGTACCGGTAGCCAGTGGACACGTAGTTCCGGTCATAACGAAGACATTAATATTTAATCACTAAAAGAATGAAAGCAAGAGGTGAGAAAAGTGATCCTAAAAACAAAGTTACACGGTCATTTGTACGAATTCAAAGACGTATGTGAAGTAATGGCCAAAGCTAACGAGGAGAAGTCTGGAGACGCCCTCGCTGGGATTGCTGCAGAATCAGCTGAGGAAAGAGTTGCTGCTAAATGGGTACTGGCAAATCTTACTCTGAATGATCTGAGAAACAATCCAGCCGTTCCTTATGAGGACGACGATGTAACAAGAATCATTGAAGACGACGTTAACGAGTCAATCTTCAACGATCACAAGAACCAGACAGTATCTGAGTTCAGAGAGTGGATGCTCGACACAGGCACATCAAGACATGATGTTAAGAGAGCTGGCCGCGGTGTTACTTCTGAGATTGCTGCCGGTGTATGCAAACTCATGAGCAACATGGACCTGATCTACGGTGCTAAGAAGATCAGAACATCCGCACACTGCAACACCACAATCGGAGAAGACGGTACCTTCTCATCAAGACTTCAGCCTAACCACCCAGTAGACGATCCTGATGCTATTCAGGCACAGATCATGGAAGGTCTTTCACTGGGATGCGGCGATGCCGTTATCGGCATCAACCCAGTAGATGATGGTCTTGAATCTGTTGCAAGACTTCTTAAGATGATGGACGAGTTCAGAAACAAGTGGGAAGTTCCTGCTCAGATCTGCGTACTTGCTCACATCACAACTCAGATCGAAGCTGCCAAGAGATTTGGTGCTCCTATCGACTGCGTATTCCAGTCAATCGCTGGATCCCAGAAAGGTAACGAATCATTCGGTGTTACACCGCAGATGCTGCAGGACGGCAGAGATTATGCTACAACACTGGGACGCGCTGACGGACCTAACCTGAACTACTTCGAAACAGGACAGGGCTCCGAGCTTTCCGCTGATGCTCACAATGGATGGGACCAGGTAGTAATGGAGTCCAGATGCTATGGACTTGCTAAGCATTATGATCCGTTCCTGCTGAACACAGTAGTAGGATTCATCGGACCTGAGTATCTGTATGATTCAAAACAGGTTATCCGTGCTGGTCTGGAAGACCACTTCATGGGCAAACTGCAGGGAATCCCAATGGGATGCGATGCATGCTACACTAACCACATGAAAGCTGACCAGAACGATATTGAACTTCTGACAACTTGCCTGGTTGCTGCAGGTGCTAACTACATCATGGGCGTACCTGAAGGAGACGACTGCATGCTGATGTATCAGTGCACAGGATTCCATGAATCACCAGCAGTTCGTGAGATCTTCGGTCTCAGACCTGCTAAGGAATTCGACCAGTGGCTCGAAAGAATGGGCTTCTCTAAGGATGGTCTCCTCACAGAGAGAGCTGGAGATGCTTCTGTATTCTTCGGTGATCCTAAGGACATCATGCTTTGGTAATTAAGGAGGTAGAGCTGTGAATACAAATGAATTGAAATCAATCATCGAGGAAGTTCTTGCCGGAATGAACGCTGGCGAGGCTCCTGCAGCTGAAGCTCCTGCTGTAGAACCTGAGGCTGCTGAAGCTCCTGCTGAAGACGGAGCTAAATGGACTGCTCATCCATGTCCTTATGGAGTTGAGGACGGAGAGCTTGAAGAACTCACAAAGATCGACGTAAGAACTCTTTATCTGGTAGAGAATCCTTATGATAAAGAGAGCTATGCAGAACTGAAATATGCTGCTCCTTGCCGTCTGGCTATCGGTAAAGCTGGTGCTAGATACAAGACACTGCCACAGCTGATGTTCAGAGCTGACCACGCTGCTGCACAGGATGCCTGCTTCTCAGAAGTAGACCAGGATTACGTTGATAACGAGCTCAAACTGTTCACTGTTCAGACACAGTGTGACTGCAAAGATACATACCTGACAAGACCTGACCTTGGCAGAAAGCTCAGTGATGAAGCTGTTGCTACAATCAAAGAGAAGTGCCAGATGAATCCTCAGGCTCAGATCTATGTATCAGATGGACTTAGTTCATCAGCTATCAAAGCTAATGCTAAGGACTGCCTGGAAGCTATTATCCAGGGTCTGAAGAGCAAAGGCGTTACCGTTGGTACACCGTTCTTCGTTAAGTACGGAAGAGTTGGTGTTATGGACCAGGTAAGCGAAATCGTTGGATCCGATGTTACATGCGTACTCATCGGTGAGAGACCGGGCCTGATCACAGCTAATTCAATGTCAGCTTACATGGGCTACAAGTGCACAGTAGGAATGAACGAATCAAGAAGAACTCTGATCTCCAACATTCATGCTGCTGGTACAAACCCTGCAGAGGGTGGTGCTCACGTTGCTGAGATCCTCAAGATCATGCTTGACAAGAAGGTCAGCGGAGTTGACCTGAAACTGTAATTCAAATCAGTTTTCAATTATTTTAACTAATATGTAAAGGAGTAATAAAAATGAAGGGAGATCCATTACAGACCGTTGTATTGGCCGCTAAACTTATTCCTAATGCAAGACCTGAACTCGTTAAAGAACTCACAGGTATTGAGGGAATCGAAGTTCCAGAAGGAACACAGTCACTTGCTCTCATCAGTACAGACTGTGATGATGTTACTTACACAGCTATTGATGAAGCTACAAAGAAGGCTGACTGCTGCGTAGCATATGCTAGATCAATGTATGCTGGAGCTGCTAACCAGAATACAGCACTTGCTGGCGATATCATCGCTATCCTGGCTGCTCCTAACCCAGCAGAAGCTAGAGCGGGACTTGACGCTGCTATCGATTTCATCGAGAACAAAGCACACTTCATCTCAGCTAGAGACGATGACGAGATCTGCTACTATGCTCATACAATTTCAAGAACTGGTTCATACCTGTCAGCTGGCGCTGGAATCGCAGAAGGCGAAGCTCTTGCTTACCTGATCGCTCCTCCACTGGAATCAATGTATGGTATGGATGCTGCTCTGAAAGCTGCTGACGTAAGAATGGTTGCTCTGTACAACCCACCATCAGAGACAAACTTCGGTGGCGGACTGCTCACAGGAACACAGTCAGCTTGCAAGTCTGCTTGCGATGCATTCGCAAATGCTGTTCAGTATGTAGCAGACAACCCAACAGAGTATTAATTTGACGGAGGTACAAAATGAATCAGACATTAGCTTTAGGCATGATTGAGACCAAAGGACTTGTTGGTTCAATCGAAGCAGCCGATGCTATGGTAAAGGCTGCAAACGTTACCCTTATCGGTAAAGTACTCGTAGGTGGCGGACTTGTAACCGTTATGGTCAGAGGAGATGTAGGAGCTGTTAAGGCTGCAGTTGATGCTGGAGCAGCAGCAGCAGAGAGAGTTGGAGAACTCCTCTCAATCCATGTAATCCCAAGACCACATTCGGAAGTTGAATTCATTCTTCCGAAGCTGGAGGACTAATAGCGTATTGAATGAATTTTAATGCGTTTGGGAAACGATAAGGAGAAACCTAATGAACACTACACAAGCTTTAGGTATGATTGAAGTTCGTGGAAGGCTGGGTGCAGTTGAGGGACTCGACGCCTCATTAAAAGCTGCAAACGTTTCTCTGGTTACTATGATCAAGGTTGGCGGAGCGCTCACCACATTCTTTGTGGAAGGCGATACCGGAGCAGTCAAGGCTGCTGTGGACGCCGGAGCCGCTGCTGCTGAAAGAGTCAGTGAGCTGAAATCAGTTCATGTGATCCCTAGACCTCATCCGGCTGTACGCCAGATGCTGGGAAGTATGGTTCCGCCGACCGCCCCGAACGGTGGTGCTCCAAAGAGTGCTGCAGTCGAGGAGAAACCTGCTGAAGCAAAACCTGCTCCGGCAGAAGTCAATAAGACCGCGGAGCCTGACCTTGCTCCTGAAGAACCTGCAGAGGACGATGGTGATAAAGCACTTGAGGACATGACTGTAGGCGATCTCAGAAGAAAAGCCAGAGGTGTCGAAGGTTTTCCATTGACGAAACAAGAGATCAAATTTGCCAAAAAAGATGAACTACTTGAAGCTTTTGCAAAAGTAGAATAATCTGAGGGCATATTGATTTCCAGGAGGATTAAAATGAATCAGACGCTAGCTTTAGGAATGATTGAGACAAAAGGCCTCGTAGGTTCCGTTGAAGCAGCTGATGCTATGGTTAAGGCTGCAAACGTAACCCTTATCGGCAAGGTTCTTGTCGGTGGAGGACTTGTAACAGTCATGGTTAGAGGAGATGTAGGTGCTGTTAAAGCTGCAGTAGATGCAGGTGCAGCAGCTGCTGAGAGAGTAGGAGAACTGCTCTCGATCCATGTTATCCCAAGGCCACATTCGGATGTAGAATTTATTCTGCCGAAGCTGGAGGATAACGAAGTTTTCAAAAGAGATGAGTAGTACTGCGGGAGAAGGAGGTGTTGTAGTTGAAGGTCATAACTGAAGCTATTATCAGAGCTGAACTGAAAGCTACAAAGCCGGATGTGTATTATATACCAGAAGGCAAACTTTTATCTCCTGCAGCACGAGAATACTTAAATCAGATGCAAGTGGACATCGATTTCGAGAGAAATCGCGGTGCCCGCGAAGCAGCAGCTCCGAAGCCGGCAGCAGTCGCCGGTAACAGACCTGCTCCGGCTGCAAGCGCATCAGCTCCGGCTGAACCTGCAGCTGAAGGATTAAAAGCCAAGTATGTTGATTATGAGACCGGAGCCGGATATGTCGAGAAACCGGAATTCATGACTCAGCTGGTTGGCAACAAGCTCGTGGACAAGAACCATCCACGCATCAAGTACCGTGGCAGGCTTGACCTGGTACAGTCAGATTTGATCTACGCACAGTGTGTCGTAGACAAGGAGAGCAAAAGCGAGAGCCTCATCAAGGATCTGGATGATGTGCTTGATTGTCTTCAGAAACTTATGGTTGCTGAAATTCTCGATCAGGCATACACAAAGGATACTATACTTGGGCTAACGCATGATGAGCTCCGTGAGCATTCTCACAATCCGATGAAGTTCTATAACATTAAAGCAATGCAGCTTCCAAACCATAAAATGGGAATAGAGTATTCTCTGCTCAACAGAATCAGAGCTGAAGTCAGAGAAGCGGAACTAGTAGCTGTAGATGCTTTCCAGGAGAATAGGAAAGTAAGTCGGATTGACATCATCGAAGAGCTGAACCGTCTGTCAAGCGCAATGCATATCATGATGTGCAAATATCTTGCGGGCGAGTACGGCACAAGAAAATAGTCTTTACTATAAAAGATTATTACGAAAGGAGGCAGCAAATTGGAAATTACCAAGCTGATTGGTGAGATCGTCAGGCGTGTAGAACTGGCTATAATCAAACACGAGACATCAAAAACGCCGAAACGTAAGGTCCTTATTATCTCTAAGGATCTCAATCAGTGCTGCCCAGAATTACTAAACAACAAAAATTTGATTGAGAGCTGCGATGTCAACAGTGTTGACTGTAACACACAGCAGGTCAACCTCGAAGGGTATACCAAAGTTTTAATCTGTGATTTGGATAATGACAGTCTGTCGAAACTAACATCAGGTATTTTCGATAATCCTTATTTAAAACTTATTGGCAGCTGCATTATGCAGGGAAAGAATATTGCGATAGTAGAGGATGATATTGAGTTTCTCAAGTATCAGGATACTGCGCCTAAGCCTTTCCTTGCGATGTTCAATCATAAATTAGACACCCTTCGTGAGTGGGGCCTAGAGGTCCGTTCGTTAGATGACCTGACTGTGTCGTTATGCAGCCACGACGATCCGGATGATCTTGAAAAGAAAGAAACGGCACAGACTGCACGGAAGCATAATTCTGGTAGTGTCGTTACCAAAAAGGCTTTGACAGAAGCTGACGTGATCAATGCTAACTTCAAACATCAGGACGAGATCCTCGTTTCTGAAAATACGATAGTTACTGAGGTCGCTCAGGATTATGCCAGAAAGCACAAGATCAGGATCACACTAGTTCAATAGGAACGGAAAGGCGAAATATGAGATTGGCAATTGTTGTCGGCAATCTGTGGGCAACCAAGAAGGCCGATTCACTTGCTCCTTACAAAATGCTTGTACTTAGACAATTTTATGAAGAAGAATCATCAGAGTATAAACCTATGATCGCTGTTGATACCCTTGATGCGGGTATCGGTGATATGGTGATCACAGGCGGTGGAAGCGCCGCAAGACGTGGAGCCGGCAGTGATTCCGTTCCAGTAGATTGTGCGATAGTCGGAATCGTCGATGAGACAAAAGCAGCTCAGCTTATTTCCGAGGAGGAATAAAAATGTTTGATGAATTGATTAAAGAACTATCTAATGGAGCTGTTTTTACAGACAGTATTAAAGCTTGGGTCGGCGGACTCAGCATTAACGGCGTTATCATGATGATCATGATGATCTTCATGATTATCGGTGCAGTTGACAGAATGATGGGCAACAAGCACGGATATGGTGAACAGTGGGAATCCGGATTCCTGGCAATGGGTGACCTTGCTATGGCTATGGCCGGAGTTGTAGCTGCTGCTCCAGTACTTGCTCTCATCCTGAGACCTATCATTGCTCCTATCTACACACTGGTAGGTGCAGACACATCAATGTTTGCTACAACACTGCTCGCATGCGATATGGGTGGTTATCCTCTCGCTATGCAGCTTGCTGCTGATGAAGCAATCGGTAACTTCGCAGGACTGATTCTCGGAACCATGATGGGACCGACAATCGTATTCACAATCCCTGTTGCTCTTGGAATCATCAAGAAGGAAGACAGAGGATACCTCGGAGCTGGTACTCTTGCTGGAATGATCACTATTCCTATCGGCTGCATCGCTGGTGGACTCGTAATGAACATGACACCGTACAAGATCAGCATCGTAAGAGTTCTGCAGAACCTGATCCCAGTAATCATCGTTGCTGGCCTCATCGTTGCTGGACTTTGGTTCATCCCTGCTAAGATGATCAACGGATTCAACGCATTTGGTAATGGCGTAACAATCGTTATCACATTCTTCACAGCTATCGCTGTATTCGAATATCAGACAGGAATCGAGTTCCCTCTGATGAACATCATGGTTGAACCTGATGCTGACGGCGTTATTCCACTTGAAAGTGGTCTTCTCGTTTGCGGACAGATCGCTATCACACTTATCGGTGCATTCCCAATGGTTCTCTGGATCCAGAGAACATTCAAGGGCCCTCTCTCTGCAGTAGGTAAGGCTCTGGGAATGAACGACCAGGCTACAACAGGTATGATCGCTAACCTCGCTAACAACATCGCTATGTTCAACATCTTGGGCGACATGGATCCTAAGGGCAAACTGCTCAACTGCGCATTTGCAGTATCTGCAGCATTCGTATTTGGTGACCACCTTGGATTCACAGCTGGTGCTAACAAAGAGATGATCTTCCCTATGATCGTTGGTAAGCTGGTTGCTGGTATCACAGCTATCATCGTTGCTAACGTACTCTCACCTGTACTTCTTAAGAAGGTAGAGGAGACAATGGGAGACGACGCTGAGGAAGAAGCATAGGCTAATATACTGTTTGTAAACGTTTTTTAGACGCGAATAAACACTAAGGAGATTCAAGAATGGAAATTGATGAAAAAACGCTGAGTGAAGTAATTGCTAAGATCGTTGAAGTAGCGATCAAGGCTGACAACGGCAGCAATCTTAAGAGCTCTACCGATGAATTCGGTACAGTTAAAGAAGTTGCTCCTTCTGGAGTCATGAAGATTGACTACAGAAACACTAAGCTGCCGGTATTCGACTGCAATGGCGTTCATCAGGAAGGTGTTTTCATGGCTGATATCTCTGGCGTTGAAGATGATAAGAATCTTGGCGCTGGCGTTATGTCAATCGACCATTCAGCTCTTGAATGGACACTGACATACGATGAGATGGATATCGTTCTTGAAGGTACTCTTCAGATCGAAACAAACGGAGATATCGTTGAAGCCGGACCTGGCGAAATGATCATCATCCCGAAGAACAGCCATATTCATTTCCAGTCACCAACGACATGTAAGTATCTGTACGTTGTATACCCAACCAACTGGACAGATTATCTTTAGAGACATATAGCGGGCCGGTCACGGCCGGCCCGCCGATTAACACCATATTATATATGAAGGGAATTATAATTCATGGCACAATTTGCAGATTTCAGTCAAGTAGATAAGTTCGTTGCCGATTTCGAATATGTAGTGAAGCATCCTATTAAGGAAAGATCGTCAGTGTATTATACCGGAGTCGATCTGGGAACAGCATGCACGGTCGTTGCGACACTCGATGAGAATAAGCGCCCGGTCGCTGGTAGGTATCTCTATCCTGAGAAACCTATCGTACGTGATGGGATGGTTGTTGATTACATTGGTGCAGTCAATATCGTTCGTCACATGAAGGAGGAGATCGAGGAAGAGCTCGGCACAGAACTCAGATGGGGTGCAGCTGCTATTCCTCCGGGGACTGATACCCTGGATGGCGGTGCTGTCAGAAACGTCACTGAGTCAGCCGGATTTACTATTACAAATCTGCAAGATGAACCTACAGCCGCGAACAACCTTCTTAATATTAAGAATGGAGCTGTCGTGGATATAGGCGGCGGTACTACCGGTATCTCCATTATCAAAGATGGAGAAGTCATCTTTACAGATGACGAAGCTACTGGAGGTACTCATTTCAGTCTCGTGCTCGCTGGAGCATACAAGGAATCATATGAAGAAGCGGAACTCTATAAGAGAGATCCGAAGAATCATGATGAAATATTCCCTGTGCTCCGTCCTACAGTGCAGAAGGTTGCTCAGATCATCAAAGAGATGGTTGAGGGTTATGATGTCGATGAGCTTGTTCTTGTCGGCGGAAGCTGCTGCCTGAAGGGAATTGAGAAAGAGATCGAGTCATGGACAGGTATTCCTACTCATAAACCGCAGAATCCATTATTCATTACTCCGCTTGGTATAGCGCTTAGCTGTACTGACGAGCCGAAGTTCTGAACGGAGGAGGTTAAGAATGGATCTTAGAATTATAAGATCTCCTTCGGAGGGAACCAAAGAGCTCATAAAGAGACGAATGGGGATCACGAAGGAGAGTCCGCTGGATGGGGCTGAAGCAGTTGGTCTCATACAGGGACGCATGATCGATATGGTGTGCGCTGCGGATATTGCAGAAAAAGCAACCGGTGTTGACGTCTATGACGTGAAGGGCATCTGCCCGCAGCACATGACGTTGCTTGCGATATTCGGTAACACAGCGGCAGTCGAAGATGCGTTATCCGAAATCGAAAGAAAGTTGAAAGAGGGAATGTACAGTGATTACAGCCACGCTAATTGATAATGTCTGGGCTACCAAACATGCTGATGCACTTAGTGGCTATAAGCTCATGTTAGCAGAAGTATTTGGCGGCAAAGAGGCAGGAAAAAGGCTGGTCGTGATCGATGTTATAAGCGCAGGCATCGGAGACAGGGTTATTATTTCTACCGGTTCTTCTGCAAGAAGAATGCTTGGTGATGATAATATACCTTGTGATGCAGCTGTTGTAGGCATCATAGATGAAGATTGCGAACTAGAATAGCGTGAGGATGGAGGTCACAATGGATTTACTTGATAAAGTAAAAGAAGCCGGTGTTATCGGCGCTGGCGGAGCCGGGTTTCCAACTCATGTGAAACTGCAAGCTAAGGCTGAATACATTTTGATTAACGGTGCCGAATGCGAGCCACTTTTGAGAGTGGACCAGCAGCTTATGGAGTTCCATCCGGCTGATGTCATTCAGGGTCTGAAAATCGGTAAAGAGATGACTGGTGCTGCTCATGCCATTATTGGTATCAAGGAGCATCATAAGAAAGTTATCGAGATTCTGAAAAAGACAATCAAAGAAATGAATCTTGAAGGTGAGATCGAAGTAGGACTTCTTCCTACTGTATACCCGGCCGGTGATGAAATGGTTTTGGTAAAGGAACTAACCGGAAGGATCGTTCCTGAAGGTGGTATACCTATCGCTGTAGGATGCGTCGTAATGAATGCTGAATCAGCATACAACGTATATCACGCGACACTTGATGAACCTGTAACAATGAAGTATGTTACGATCACAGGTGACGTTCCTAACCCAGTCACTGTTAAAGTACCTATTGGTACACCTATAAAGGAAGTTATGGCAGTTGCCGGAAGAACTGACTTTACAGGTTACAAGGTCATCAATGGCGGACCTATGATGGGACCACTGTTTGACGATCTTGACGGGTATGTAACCAAGAAGACAAAAGGTCTGATCGTATTGCCTGAAGACCATGTTCTGGTCAAGAAAAAGAGCAGAACACTGGTAGCAGCTGCTCGTCTGAATAAGACAGCATGCGAACAGTGCAGTAAGTGTACTGACCTTTGTCCGAGACACCTTCTTGGCCATTCAACTGTACCACACAAGATGGTACGTGCGGTGGCCTATAATGCTCCTGCAGATGAGAATGTCACAGCAGCTCTGACATGCTGTCAGTGCAGCCTTTGTGAATTCTTCTCATGTCCTGCGGGAATTAGTCCGAAACTCGCGAATGTCTACTACATGAACAAACTTCGTGAAGCAGGCATAAAGCATGAACCTAAGAAAGAGTTTGTACCTAACCCGATGAGACCATACAGAATGGTTCCTACGGACAGACTGATTGCTCGTATCAATCTTACGCAGTATGATGTTCCTGCTCCTTGGAATGAAGATCCTGTAGTAGATCCTCAGGTAGTTGGTATCAACCTCAAGGATCATGTTGGAGCTCCAGCTGTACCACTGGTACAACAGGGAGATCACGTAGAAGCCGGACAGAAGATCGCTGATATCAAAGAAGGAGGACTTGGTGCCACAGTACACGCAAGTATCTCCGGAACGGTAGAATCGATCCAGTTCAATGTAATAACCATAAGGAGGGATTAAGGTGCGTGAAGCTATAGGAATGATCGAGTTTAACAGTATTGCTCGAGGAATATACACAGCAGACCAGATGGTTAAGACCTCCAATGTGGATATAGTTACCGCAAATACTGTCTGCCCTGGAAAATACATCTCCATCGTACATGGCGATGTTTCCGCGGTAGAAAATTCGGTAAGAATGGGAGTCAAAGTCGCGGGTGAATATCTCGTGGATCAGATCGTAATCCCGAATGTTCACAGCGGAGTATTCCCGGCGATCGTTTCGGCTAATTGTCCGGAAGAGATCAAAGCCGTAGGAATCATTGAGGCTTACTCCCTGGCCACTATGGTCGTTGCAGCTGATAAAATACTGAAAGTCGCTGATCTTGATCCTATCGAGTTAAGACTCGGTACAGGTCTCGGCGGCAAATCGTATTTCACTTACACTGGAGACGTTGCAGATGTTAAGACAGGTGCTGCCGTTGGTGAAGAAGTAATTGGCGCAGAAGGAGTTCTCGTCAATTCAGAAGTAATTCCTTCACCAAGCAGGAAGCTCATTACAAGCCTGTTTTAGCAGATGAAAGGAAGGAAACAATGAAACAGTTAGTTACAGCAACTACTATCGAGCAGTTCCTTTTGACACATAAGGACGTCTTTCCTGTAACGCCTGATACTCTGATTACTCCGTCTGCTGCAGATCTGGCAAAGACGAAGGGTATCAGATTCGTCGCGGAAGAGGGTCTGAAGAGACCTAATCCGGACAATGCACTTGCATCAGGGCATACATCAGAGCATTCTGATTCATGCGCTATCAGTGCACAACATCATGATGCTCCTGCTCCTGCTCCTGAAGCTCCAGCCGAAGCTCCTGCAGCACCTGCTGCTGAGCCTTCAGTTGCAAACTTCACTAAGGAACAGATCGTAGAAGCAGTTATTAGAGTATTAGATGCCAAGGGAATCCTTGACAAGATCTTGGACTAGTAATTAGGAGGACTATATGGAATTTGATAAAGATCTAGTAGCCATACAGGAAGCCAGAGATATGGCAGCGAAAGCTGCTGTAGCAGCCGAAGAACTTGCCAAGCTTTCAGATGAGCAGATTGATGCCATCACAAAGGCTATGGCAGTCGCAGGCGAAGAACACGCTCGTGAACTTGCTGAAATGGCTCATGAGGAAACGAAATATGGTAAAGTAGAGGACAAGATCTACAAGAACCACATGGCTACAGGAATGCTTTATGACAACATTAAAGACATGAAGTGTTCTGGTATCATTGCGGAAGATCCTGAACTCAAGACTGTTACCATGGCGTATCCAGTAGGACCTGTTATGGGTATCACACCTACAACAAACCCTACATCAACAGTAATGTTCAAATCTATCATTGCTGTCAAGGCGAAGAACCCAATCGTCTTCTCGCCGCATCCAAGGGCACTCCAGTGCTCACTCGCAGCTGCAAAGCTGATGATGGACGCGGCTAAATCAGCAGGTGCTCCAGATAACGTAGTACAGATGCTGAGCGTAGCTTCCATGGAAGGAAGCAATGCTCTTATGCATGACGATCATATCAAACTGATCATCGCTACAGGTGGTCCAGGAATGGTCAAGGCTGCTTACAGCGCAGGTAAACCTGCAATCGGTGTTGGTGCTGGTAACTCACCATCATACATCGAGAAGACAGCAAATGTTAAGGAAGCTGTTCACCAGATCATGGTCAGCAAGACTTTCGATAACAGTACTGTCTGCGCTACAGAGCAGTCCGTTATCTGCGAGAAGTGCAATGAAGCTGAAGTAATCGCAGAATTCAAGGCTCAGGGTGCATACTTCATGTCTGAAGAAGAGACAAAGAAGGTATGCGGTGTCATCTTCAAGGGTGGACACAACATGAACGCTGAATACGTTGCTCAGCCAGCACTTAAGATTGCTAAGGATGCAGGAATCTCAGTTCCAGACAGCACACTCGTACTGATCGGAAGACAGGACGGAGTTGGCCCTGCATATCCACTGAGCTATGAGAAGCTCACAACAGTTCTGGCATTCTACACAGTAGAAGACTGGAAAGAAGCTTGTGAACTTTCAAAGAAGCTCTTACAGAACGGAATCGGACATACAATGAACATCCATACAGAGGATAGAGAGATGGCTCTCAAGTTCATGGAGAAGCCTGCTTCAAGAATCCTCGTTAACACAGGCGGTGCTATGGGTGGAACAGGTGCTTCAACAGGCATGTTCCCATCATTCACACTTGGCTGCGGAACAATGGGTGGATCTTCAGTATCCGAGAACGTATCACCAATGCACCTGATCAACAAGAAGGTACTCTGCTGGGGTATCAAAGATGTTGATACACTTGTATCCGGTGATGAGATCTTCCAGAAGTATCAGGGCGGATGCTGCTGCGGCAGCAAGAACGTTGAGATCACTTCTGATGAGCTCAAAAATGTTATTGATGCAGTCATCCAGGCATTGAGGTAGTTATAATGAACAAAGCTGAACTTGACAAGATAACAGAAGGTATCCTGTCCATCCTTAAGAGGGACGGGTTCATCTCTGAATCGAAATCAGGTTCTACGCAGGCAGAGACGGGATCCGAGAAGGGTCCCGCTGAAGCCGCGGTACCTAGATCACCATTCAAACGTGATCCTATGCTCGTTCCTGTAGCTATTACAGGAAGAAGGGCAGTCCTTTGCGAAAAGGATATGAGATCACTGTTTGGTAATACTGATCTGCACAGAGATGAACGTCTCTCTGCAGGCAGGATGGTGGTATATCAGGAGACTGTCAATGTTTGCGGCCCTGACGGAGATATCACAGATGTGCATGTATGCGCTTCAGAAGATAATGAGAGTCAGGTCGAGCTATTATCGGGTGACAATCTCATTCTGGGCATCAATGCGCCGCTTCGTCTTACCGGTGACATAGAGAACTCACCAGGCATCAGGATCGCAAGTACTTCCGGTTCAATAGAACTGAAAGAGGGAGCGATCATACCTATACGGAAGGTAGAGATCAGTCCGGAGAAAGCCGAGAAACTCGGTCTTTCAAAAGGCCAGATAGTATCAGTAGAGGTATCCGGGTCCAGAGGAGGAGTGTTCACTAATGTAGCCGTTATTATCAAGGATGGGGCAGACGGTTTCTGCCACCTTGATGAAAACGAAGCCAATGCAATGTGCATTAGCCGTGCTACGTGGGTAAAGATCATTAAATAGCGGTAAAAATGTAGTATTGAGTTGCT
>Ga0256869_1000433_pt1 | contig 17313 bp, 19 predicted proteins | sample RumenRJG_05RNA_FD_186096 | JGI IMG/M metagenome (GOLD analysis project Ga0256869, IMG submission 186096) | Metatranscriptome of bovine rumen microbial communities from Lethbridge, Alberta, Canada - Rumen RJG_05 (Metagenome Metatranscriptome) | ecosystem: Host-associated > Mammals > Digestive... | reverse complement strand
GGTCGGAGAGGGTTCGGCAATTTTTTAGAAAAAGAGGATTATATGAAGACAGAAATACCAATGTACAGGGAAGAAAAGAGGACTTATGACCTCGAGAGGATTGAAGCCCTGATCGAAGAGTCCGGAGGGCTGGCGAAGACTAAGGATATCACTGACCTGGGAGTCGATTACCGGAGACTGCAGCAGTTTGTCGCTGATGGTGAGCTGACGAAGATAAAGAACGGCTATTATTCTGAGAAAAAGGGAAAGATATCCGAGGAAAAGCTGATCTACGCGATGTTCCATAAGGATGGCGTGCTCACTATGGAAAGTGCGCTCTACTACCATGGTTATCTGAAGCAGCGCCCGTTCGGCTGGTCGATAGCAATCGATAAAAATGCGAGCAAGTCCCGCTTTAACCTGGATTATCCTGTCGTGACACCTTACTATACAAAGGCTGAAGTCCTGGAGCTCGGAGTCGAAACGCTCGAAAAGCCGGGTTTTGAGATGAAGATATATGACAGGGACAGGCTTATCTGCGATGTGCTGAAATATCAGGAGAAGTTGTCAAAGGCAGAATTCCAGGAAGGAGTCTTTAACTATATCCGAGATGACCGGAAAAATATTGAGCATTTGATGACCTACGCTGAGGAGCGCCAGGTGAAAAAAAAGGTCCAGACGATGATAGGAGTGTGGCTCTGATGATGAGACGTGCCGACCTGAAAAAATACTCGGACGAAAATGGACTGCCGTTCAGCCAGGTCCTGGGATGGTATGTCACAGGGCTTGTGATGTATCTGGCAGAAGAGACAGGTTTTAACAATAATCTCGTGATCATTGAGCCTTATTCGCTTGACCCTTCGCAGGACATTCACATACTTGAGGACGGGATTGCCTGTTATTATGTCGAGGACGAGCGAATAAAAAAAGAAGACGGGTTTGTGCCGGGCTGTCCATTTTCGGATGATTTCACGGGAAGGCTGATGCTGAAGCTTCAGTCACAGGCGACCAGAGAAGACTATCCTTTGGTGATAAAGATAGGTACAGGCAGCCGGGTAGAATTCCAGTATGACGGAATGTACTTTCCACTGGAGATCCGGATAAGGAACAGGTCTGATTTTTACCCGGAGATGAAATCGTATGCGTTCTTCGATCCGGACATAGACCAGATAGACCTGAGAGTCTACCCGAAAGAAAATCAGGCAGCTGACTACATCATGGAGATCATGGAGAAGCTCGAACTGATAAATGACATGGAAGTGTACTTGTATCTATACAGGTTTGCGAAGGAGACTTCACTTTCGGCGAGAGACGTCTGCATGGTCTTAGAAGAAGGAGAAAAGGACAAAAAGCCTACCTGGCACAGTTTTGAGATTTTTTCATCCTATTCGAAAAATACCTACATGAAGAAAAAATGGAAGGTCCTGTTGAGACGCCATAAACTGAAGGAACCGACCTGGGAGGATACGATGTCTCTCATGACGAAATTCATCGAACCGCTCTGGGCGAGTATCACAAAGGGAGAACTGTTCTTCGGCGACTGGATGCCTGAACTCGGGAGGTACTTAGAATAATGGAACTTCTCGAAAAACTGAAAAAACTGAAACAGGACGATCCGTATCCGATGCACATGCCGGGGCACAAGCGCATAGGGCTTGATTTTCCAGATGTCTATGATATCGATATCACAGAGATAGACGGTTTTGACAATCTGCACCAGCCTTCGGGCATTATAAAAATGCTCGCAGATGAAGTAGCCGGTCTCTATGGCTCAGATGAAGCGTATCTGTCAGTCGGAGGCTCGACAGATATGATACTTACGTCAGTTTTTGCCGCGACGAAGCCAGGAGATAAGGTACTTATTGCCAGAAACTGTCACAAAAGTGTCTATCATGCAGCAGCACTGAGAGACCTAAGAGCAGAATATCTGTATCCGGAAATCCTTGAACTGGGAATCCCCGGAGGCATCAGGCCGGAACAGGTAAGTGAAGCATTTTCACGACATGACGGTATCAGGTGCTGTGTAGTCACGTCTCCTACGTATGAAGGAGTCATCTCTGATATAGAAAAAATCTCAGATATCTGCCATCAGAACGGAGCTTCTCTAATAGTAGACGCAGCTCACGGAGCACACCTGGGCTTCGGAGATTTTCCGGAAAATCCGATAAAGCAGGGAGCAGATGCAGTCATAGTAAGCCTGCACAAGACTCTGCCTTCACTCACGCAGACAGCCTGTCTATTAAGAAACAGCGACAGTCTTATAAGCGCAGAACGGATAAAGAAGTATTTCGATTATTTTGAGACGAGCTCTCCGTCATACGTGCTGATAGCAGGAATCGACAGGTGCGTCACATTTTTAAAAGAAAAAGGCGATGAGGCATTCAGCGAATACGGAAGCAAACTGTCGCAGCTGCGGGAACAGATCAGAAAAATTCCGCAGATCACACTATTCGAACCGGAAACCTACAGCTACGATCCGTCGAAGCTGGTACTTAGTCTCGATGGCCGAAGCGGGTCAGAACTTGCAGACATTTTAAGACGTGGTAAAATAGAACCTGAAATGTCTTCACTCGACTACTGTCTCGCGATGACTTCGGTCATGGATACAGACGAAGGATTCGAAAGACTTTACGAAGTGCTTAAAAACAGTACTCCTGGTGAAAATTCAAAGAAAAGTGCAGCAGGCCTGTATTCTATAACACCCGAAAAACGGTATGATATCGGGATAGCGGAAAAGTCGGAGATATTTTTTAAAGAGAGAAATGAACTGATCGGAGAGGTGAGCGGGGCCACAGTGACGGTGTATCCGCCAGGAATCCCGCTGATAGTGCCGGGAGAAGTATTTACGGAAGAAGTATCAGAGAGTCTCGAAGCGGCGGAAACGTCAGGACTTACGATAGATGGAGACTCAGATGGAAAGTACACAGTGATAAAGGAAAACTGATGGGGAAGCTATACGTTATCATAGGAAAGAGCGCATCGGGAAAGGATACGCTCGCGAAGAAACTCCTTGGAGATAAAAGCCTGAAGCTCAGTCCGGTCGTGCCTTATACGACACGCCCTATCCGGGAAGGAGAGACAGAGGGAGAGGACTACCATTTCTGCACACTGAGGCAGTTCTGGACGCTTCGTGAAAAGAAAAAAATGATCGAAGTCCGCAGTTACCACACTGTTTATGGAGAATGGAACTATTTTACCGCGGATGACGGACAGATAGACCTGGAGGCACATTCGAGCCTTACCGTGGGAACGCTGGAGTCACTGAAGAGTTTCAGAAGATACTTCGGATGTGACAGGATCGTGCCGATATATATAGAAGTAGATGACGGAGAGAGGCTCCAGAGAGCTCTCGATAGAGAAAGGTGTGAGAAAGAGCCTAAGTACGAGGAGCTCTGCCGCAGATTTCTGGCGGATCAGAAGGATTTTTCTGAGGAAAATCTGCTGAAAGCCGGGATCATCTACCGTTACCAGAATAACGATACGACAAAGACCGCCGATCAGATCGCGGCGATGATAAAAGGTGACCAGAATGGATATTAAGGTAAATGCGGTAAACCAGACGCAGCCTGAGGCGAAGACCCAGGAGACGAAGAAAACCGATAAAGACTTTAAATTCACCCTGACTTCGAAGATAGAAGACGCGGAGCTTAAGGAAAAACTGAACGGTCTGATGGACCAGATAGACGAGCAGGGAAAAAAGCTGGCGGATCACATGGACATCCGTGACATGAAAAAATACCGCGGGCTCGTAAAAGACTTCATAAATGAAGTAGTTAACCGCTCGCACAGCTTCGAAAGGGAGAATTTTCTCGACAGACGCGGAAGACACAGAGTCTACGGCATGGTAAAACTCGTGGATAAAAATCTCGATGACCTCGCGCAGGAGCTGGTTTCCGAGGAAAAGGATCACCTGTCCATTCTCGGAAGAGTCGATGAGATCAGGGGACTCCTGCTGGATATAGCCGCATGAAGATAGATGATATAGCGGGTCAGACAGTAGCATTGACCCATTTAAAAAATGCCCTGAAAAAGGATCAGATCTCCCAGGCTTATATGCTTATCGGTGAGCCAGGCATGGGAAAAAAAGACGATAGCAGAGTCTTTTGCGGAATCTATCCTCTGTGAGGAGCGAAAGCCCGGAGAGTATGAGCACTGCGGAAAATGTAGAAGCTGTCATCAGGTAGAGACGGGAAATCATCCGGACTGCATTTTTGTCACACATGAAAAGTCGAACCTGATCTCAGTCGATGAGATAAGGGAGCAGTTGGTCTCTGATGTGGAGATAAAACCGTATCAGGGCAGTAAAAAGGTATATATAGTACCGGATGCCGAGATGATGAACGAACAGGCACAGAATGCGCTTTTAAAGACGCTTGAAGAACCACCTGAATACGCAGTGATCATACTTCTGGTCGCAAATGCGGACCTGATGCTTCCGACACTTCTTTCGAGAAGCATAAAGCTTCCGCTGGCGCCGCTTCCGGATCAGGTTATAGAAGAAAAACTGATAAAGGACTATTATATACAGAAGTACAGGACTTCTTCGATAGTGAAGTTCGCCAGGGGAAATCTCGGAAGAGCGATAGAAATGTCCGAAAACGATGATTTTATCGAGGATAAAAACACAGCTTCCGACATCATGAAAAAAGTAGTAAAGACCGAGAGTTACCAGTGGAAAGACTGGATAGACGAGCTCTCAAAGGATAAAGTGAGACTGCCATTTTTCTTAGGACTGTTCATGGACTGGTACAGGGATATCCTGATGGCGAAATCCGGAGCAGGCAGGGAAAGGCTGATGTTTGCAGATGAGGAGAGCGTGATCACTGAAGAGGCTGGAGAGTACGACTATGAGGGACTTAAATACTGTATTGAAGCGATAGAGGATGCACAGGCGAAGGTCAGGGCGAATGTAAAGCTGTCACTGGTCCTTGAGAATCTCTTCAATACACTGAGTCTGAATTACGGTGATTAGAAGGAAGGAAATATATGCCTAGAGTAACAGCAGTCAGGCTGCGCATAGCAGGAAAGAACGGATACTACGACGCAGAAGACTATGACCTGAAGATAGGAGACAGGGTCTTAGTCGAGACAGACCGTGGACTTGAGATGGGAGAGATCACTATACCGGTAATGGAGCTGGATGAAGAGAAGATCACGACTCCATTAAAACACATAGAAAGACCGTGCACCAAAGAGGACCTGGAGCAGCAGAAGGAGAACCGTGCAAAAGAGACCGAAGCCTTCGAGATCTGCCGCCAGAAGATAAGAGAGCATGGACTCAAAATGAAGCTGATAAGAGCGGATTACACTTTTGACAGGAGAAAGCTGACATTTTTCTTCTCGGCAGAGGGAAGGGTCGATTTCCGTTCACTGGTAAAGGACTTGGCTTCAGAGTTCCGCACGAGGATCGAACTCCGCCAGATAGGAGTAAGAGACGAGACCAGGATACTCGGAGGCCTGGGAGTCTGCGGAAGGCCGCTCTGCTGCAGGACTTTTCTTAGCGACTTTAACCCTGTTTCAATAAAAATGGCGAAGGAGCAGAATCTCTCGCTGAATCCTACGAAGATATCAGGTCTTTGCGGAAGGCTTATGTGCTGTCTCAAGAACGAGGAAGAGACCTATGAGTATCTGAACAAGTCAATGCCTCGCAGAGGAGATGCAGCGGTAACTCCTGATGGTGAGGAGGGAACTGTATACAATGTAAATATCCTCCGCCAGCGTGTCGCCGTCATGTTTGAGACGAATGACACGAGAGAAGTCAGGGAATACGATGCGGATGAGCTGGATTTTGCGCCGAAGGGAACCAGACAGCTGGTACCGAAGCCGAAGAAGGAGTCATCCGAGGAGTCGGCACCTGTCGTAAGAGATAATTACCAGGCAGCAGTCAAGGCAGCCATCGAGAGAAATACAGAGGAAAAGGCAGAGAGAGAGGAAAGAGAGAAGCAGCGCAAGGAGCGTGGATACAAGAAAGGCTACCGCCACGATAATAACAGGAATGGCGGCAGGAGAAATGGAAAGAAATACGAGGGAAATCACCAGAAAAAGAGTGATAACTACCGCCGTAAGAACAGCGCTTCGAGCGATGAGCAGTGGGATGAGTATAATGGCAAAAATAATAACCGCCGTTATAATCAGAACCGTCGCCGGAATAACGATAACCGTAACTATAAGAAAAATGACCGGAACGACAGTCACGATAAAAAGGTGACAAACGGCGGATACTCGAGCTTTCAGCGCGAGAACAGAGAAAATAAAAACAGCGGAGACACGACTGAATGAAGACCGATGTCACATTAAAACCGGGCGAGAGGATCGATGATCTCCAGAGAAACGGGCGGGTGATCATCCAGAACCCCGCCCGTTTCTGTTTTGGAATAGATGCTGTCCTGCTGTCAGGCTTCGCAAAGGTAAAAAAAGGCGAGAAAGTCATAGACCTAGGCAGTGGAAACGGTATTCTACCTATATTATTAGAAGCAAAAAATGACGGAGAGAGTTTCACTGGTCTGGAAATCCAGCCTGAGAATGTGGATATGGCGAGAAGAAGCGCGGAAATAAACGGAACTGAAAAAGTCAGTTTCGTAGAGGGCGATATCAGAGAGGCCTCCCAGCTCTTCGGTAAAAATTCCACAGATGTGGTAGTATCAAACCCGCCGTATATGAAGGCAGGAAGCGGGCTGACAAATCCGGGAGACGCGAAGACCATAGCAAGGCACGAAGTTCTGGTGACTTTAGACCAGCTCGTCGAACAGACAGCCGCGCTTTTAAAAGATGGCGGTCGCTGTTACTATGTGCACAGGCCGTTCAGACTGGTGGATATCTTTGCTTCGATGCGAAAAAACCGCGTGGAACCGAAACGCCTGAGACTCGTATATCCACAGCTAGAGAAAGAACCGGTTCTTGCTCTAGTTGAAGGAAGAAAATACGGCGGACCGGAACTGAAGGTCGAAAAACCGCTGATCCTCTACGAGTCAGATGGAGTCACCTACACTAAAGAAATGAGGGAAAACTATGGATTCTGAAGGAGCGCTGTATCTGGTAGCCACGCCTATTGGCAATCTCGAGGATATGACTTACCGTGCAGTGCGCGTACTGAAGGAAGCAGACCTGATAGCAGCAGAGGATACAAGGACCTCAGGAATTCTGTTAAAGCATTTTGAAGTACATACGCCGGTCACCAGCTACCACGAGTTTAATAAGATAGAAAAGGCAGATTACCTGATCCAGGAGATGCTTTCGGGCAAGAATGTCGCCTGTATCACAGACGCCGGAACTCCGGGCATCTCAGATCCGGGTGAAGAACTCGTAAAAAAATGCTATGAAACCGGGATTCCTGTATATCCGGTCCCTGGCCCGGCTGCATGCATAGCGGCAGTCACTTCATCAGGGCTTTCATGCCGGAGATTTTCGTTCGAAGCATTTTTGCCAAAGGACAAAAAAGAGCGGGAACGGGTGCTTTCCGAGATAAAAAATGACACACGGACTATCATCATCTACGAAGCTCCGCACCATCTGAAGAAGACGCTCGCGGAACTGTCGGAAGTCCTTGGGGCAGACAGAAGGCTTACACTCTGCCGGGAGCTTACGAAGAAGTTCGAAGACAAGCAGCAGATGACTTTTGCAGAGGCAAACGACTTCTACGATAAAAATGATCCGAGAGGTGAATATGTGCTTGTGATCGAGGGAAAATCAAAGGAAGAAGCGGCAGAAGAGAGGCAGCAGGCATTTTCTGAGATGACGCTTGAAGAGCACATGAAGCTATACACGGATAAAGGCATGTCAGAAAAAGACGCCATGAAGGCAGTCGCAAAAGACCTTGGCGTCTCGAAGCGTGACATTTATAAACAGCTTAAGACAGGAGTGGATTAAATGGACGAGGAAAAGATCAGTAAACTGCAGAAAATGGTCGATGAGTCAGAGAAAATAGTTTTCTTCGGAGGCGCTGGAGTGTCGACTGAGAGCGGAGTGCCGGATTTCAGAAGCACGAACGGACTTTACCACCAGCACTATAAGTATCCACCGGAGACGATACTGAGCCACACTTTCTATGAGCAGAACAGGGAAGAATTTTTCAGGTTCTACTATGATAAGATACTCGTGGACGGAGTAGAACCGAACAAAGCTCATCTGAAGCTGGCAGAACTGGAAAAAGCAGGGAAGCTGACAGCAGTAGTCACTCAGAATATCGATGGACTTCACCAGAAGGCCGGGAGTAAGAAAGTCTTCGAGCTTCATGGCAGCACCTGGAGAAACTACTGTGAGAGATGCGGACAGTTCTATGATCTCGACTTTATGATGGAGCAGAAGAAAAATGGCTGTCTCGACCCGAGATGTACGAAGTGCGGCGGTCCGGTAAAGCCTGATGTCGTGCTCTATGAAGAAGGGCTGGACAATCAGACAATAGAAGGAGCAGTCCGTGCTATTTCTGAAGCTGACATGCTTATGATCGGCGGGACTTCGCTAGTCGTATATCCGGCAGCAGGCCTTATAGACTATTTCCAGGGCAAATATTTAGTCGTGATAAATATGCAGGCTACAGCCCGTGACAAGCAGGCAGACCTGGTCATCGAAGAAAAAATCGGCGAGGTGCTTGACAAGATCAAAGTAAACATGGTAAACTAATAAACCGTGGTATATGAAATCCTTGCTCTTCTGAAGGAGTTCCGGTCATTTTTTAAAGGAACCGGGTTCTGACGAAGGAGGGCCGATTGACCAAAAGGAGGAAACTAAATGAACAAGTACGAATTAGCACTCGTCGTTAATGCGAAGATCGATGACGACGCCAGAGCTGCAGTAGTCGAGAAAGCAAAGGACTACATCACCCGTGCAGGCGGCACACTCGGAGAAGTAGATGAGTGGGGCAAGCAGAAGCTCGCTTATGAGATCCAGAAGATGAACGAAGGATATTACTACTTCATCCCGTTCGATGCTGAGCCTACAGTTCCGGCTGTCATTGAGGCAGATGTCCGTATCATGGACAACGTCCTCAGATTCCTTATCGTTCGTAAAGACGAAGAGTAATCCGGGATTATAAGAAAGGGGCACTATTATGAATAAGATCATACTGATGGGAAGGCTTACGCGGGATCCTGAAGTCAGGTACGGCGGCGCACAGAATATGGCAATCGCCAGATTCAGCATCGCAGTAGACAGAAGGTTCAAGAGAGAAGGTCAGCCGGACGCTGATTTTTTCAACTGCACAGCATTCAGACAGACAGCTGAGTTTATAGAAAAGTATCTCCACAAGGGAACGAAAGTGGTTCTCGAAGGTGAGATGCAGAACGATAACTACACGAACAAGCAGGGACAGATGGTCTATGGCTTCCGTGTCATCGTTAATTCAATAGAATTCGCTGAGAGCAAGGCAGCAAGCCAGTCGAGTGCATCTGCACCAGTTCCGCAGCCGCCACAGGGCGCCGCTCCGGCAGGGGGACAGACAGCGCAGCCTGAACCAGTTCCAGACGATTTTATGAATGTACCGGACAGCGTAGAAGAATCGCTGCCGTTTAACTAAACTAATTGGAGGTAATGAACATGGCTTTTAGAGGTAGACCGGTTCGCAGAAGAAGAAAAGTCTGCATTTTCTGCGGAAAAGATAATGTGATCGATTATAAGAACACAGCACAGCTGAAGAAATTCGTCTCAGAGAGAGGAAAGATCCTTCCGCGCCGTATCACCGGAAACTGCGCAAAGCATCAGAGAGCTCTTACAGTAGCTATCAAGCGTGCACGTCACCTTGCACTGATGCCATACGTAACTGACTAATAGAGGTCAATGGTTCGGATTTTATTATCACAGAGTAAGCCTGCCGCCGACAGTTATAGATGCTGTCCGGTGACAGGTTTTTTTAATAGCAGGCGGTTTTTATGAGAAAACAGAAAAAGAATGTCGAGTTCAGATACTATGATATACCGAAGGGCGAGTATGTCCTGCCGAAAATAGGCGATGCGTGGATTCTTGAGTATGGAAAGGGAATGACGGAGCAGGATCTGCATTTCCATAACTATATGGAAATCGGCTACTGTGATTATGGTGATGGCGAACTGATCATTGAGGACAGAAAGTATAAGTACGAGCGGGATAATTTCACTATCATCCCCAAAAATGTCATTCACACTACTATGTCTATCCCCGGACACAAGGATAAATGGGAGTACCTGTTTATAGATGTCGACAGTTTTATCCGGAACGAAATGACGGACATGGAGTTCAACATCGAGGATGTCATAAGGCAGGTGAACAGCCGTGGCACCATGAAGACCAGGCACAATCATCCGTATCTCGCGAAGATCATCCTGTCTATCATCCGGGAATGCCGGATAAATTCAAAGTATGAGAAAACAGCTTTAAAAGGGCTTCTATATCTGCTGGTCATAGAGATACTGAGGCTTAACGAGGAGAGAGAATCAAAGGTCAGGGCAGTAAATAAAGTCAACAGTTACCTGACAGATTCGATAGAATTCATCGGGAAACACTATAATGAGGACATTCATGTCGGAGACCTGGCAGAGATCTCGGGACTTTCCGAAAGCCATTACCGGCGGCTTTTCGAAGAGAGCATGAACATGAAGCCTCTGGAATACGTGAATATGGTCCGGATCGACAGGGCCTGCGACCTGATAAAGCGCGGAGATATGTCGATGGAAGAAATTGCATATAAAGTAGGATTCCAGACACTGTCTACTTTTCACAGGAACTTTGCAAAACTGACCGGGATTTCACCGCTACAGTGGAAGAAGAGCGGCAAAGGACAGTCCGGCAGCTTCGCAAATATGCACATAACTGCGAAAAAAGGCTGGGAAGGCGGAGAAGAAGGCCTATAAAATTGTGAGTAATGCACAAAGCCATTAAAAAGGCTTTGTGCATTTTTGCTATAAAAATGAATGAAAATGCTCTGAATGATAGAAAATGCACATTTCATGATTTTTTTTAAAAACACATTCTGTTCACAAAACTATATAATGATATTCGTAAACAGGAAACAGCTGACAGGTGAGCGAAAGAAACTGCCGGCATCATTAAATAACCAGATTGGAGGGGTTATTTTATGAAGAGAAAGATTTTATCAGTAGTACTTGCTGCAACGATGTCAGTAGCATTGTTTGCAGGATGCGGCGGATCATCAAAGAGCGGATCAGCTTCATCGGATTCATCATCGAAGAGCGATGATAAGAAAGCCACAGCAGTAGACACCTCAAAGGAAGGTGAGCATGAGCTTTCAGTTTACGCCTGGGATAAGAACTTCAACATCCCGGCACTTGAGGCAGCTGAGAAAGCATACCAGAAGAAAGACCCGGATTTCAAGCTGAATATCGTGGAGCAGTCACAGTCATCTGATGTAGAGAACGCTATCACACTTGCAGGTTCATCAAATGACTACAGCACACTTCCTGATATCGTTCTTTTCCAGGATCATTACATTAACAGATATGTACATGATTATCCGGATGCATGGGTAGACATCAACGACGCAGACATCAACTGGGATGACTTCGGACAGGAGAAGCTTTCATACTCAACCATCGATAACAAGCATTATGGTGTACCTGTTGATAACGGAACTGTTATCTTCGCTTACCGTACAGACCTTCTGAAGGAAGCTGGATACACTATCGACGATGTAACAGGAATCACCTGGGATCAGTTCGATGAGATCGGAAAGAAAGTCTATGAGAAGACAGGAAAGTATCTTCTTTCAATGGACGGCGACGGAAACGATCTTCCTTACATGATGCTTCAGGCTGAAGGCGTTTCACAGTTCAAGGACGGAAAGCCGAACTTCGTAGACAACGATACTATGGTGAAGATCATAAATGTCATCGTTAAACTCGCTCAGGATAATGTCCTCTACCTCGCAAATGACTGGTCAGATTACACAGATCAGACTATCGTAGGCGACATGGTAGCAGGTGTTATGAATGGTAACTGGATCATTCCTACTATCGAGCAGGTTAAGGAGAACTCAGGAAAGTGGGAGATCACGTCACTTCCTACTCTCTCAGGTAAAGAAGGATACGCTTCAAACGGTGGTTCTTCACTTTACATCACATCTAACTGCAAGAAGGTAGACCTTGCTAAGGACTTCCTCGCTTATACATTCGGCGGCGGAGACGGAGCTAAGGAGACTTACGATGACGCCCTTACAAACGGTGGTGTTATCACCACAAACGTTACCTGCGGTAAGTCAGATGTATACCAGAAGGGTGTTGCTTACTTCAACGATCAGCCTATCTACCAGAAGATAGTTGAGATGGGAGCTAACGTTCCTACAGTAGAGCAGAGTGATTATCACTACACAGCTCGTGAGCAGGTAGCAGCAGCTATCCACAATATCCTCGACGGAACAGACGTGAAGTCAGCACTTAAGGATGCACAGGATCAGGTAGAGTTCTCGATGGGAAATGATTCGAACTCATAAGAGCTTCAACTGATAAGTATGTAGAGAAAAAAGAATAGTGGGGGTATCTTCCCAATTCTTAGACAGGCGGGAATCGGGTGACCGGTTTCCGCTATTTTTATTACTAAAGGAGTGATCGCTTTGGAAAAGACTAAATACAAGAGTGTACAGACAAAGCAGAAAGCAGCAGGCTGGATCTTCCTTCTGCCAGCAACAATCCTCATTTTTATAATGAGCTTCTGGCCGATGATCAGAGCCTTTATCATGTCATTACAGACAGGATCCTCTGCAAATATGAGATGGGCCAAGCCTATCTTCTGGAACTACACGAGAATGCTTCAGGATAAAAAATTCCTGCTGACTATGGGAAATACCTTCCTTTATCTGATAATCCAGGTACCTATCATGCTGGTACTGGCTATCCTTCTCGCACAGCTGTTAAATAACAAGGACCTGAAGTGCAGAGGACTTTTCAGGACAATGGTATTCCTTCCATGTGCTACATCACTGGTTTCATACGCATTGATCTTTAAGTCACTGTTCGCTACTCAGGGTCTTATGAATACGATCCTGAAGAGCCTGGGACTTATCCATTCGAATATCAACTTCCTGGGAACTACAGGAACCGCAAGAGCCATCATCATCATAGCTCTTATCTGGAGATGGACCGGCTACAACATGGTCTTCTATCTCGCAGGCCTTCAGAATATCGAGTATTCAGTTTATGAGGCTGCAAAGATCGACGGAGCTAACGGCTGGAAGACTTTCTGGCACATTACAGTACCTCTTCTGAAGCCTACCATCATCATGACATTCATCATGTCTATCAACGGAACACTTCAGCTGTTCGATGAGTCAGTAAACCTGACAAAGGGCGGCCCGTCATTCACGACAATGACTATGTCTCACTACATCTACAACAACGCATTCGGTACAGGTGTCGCAAACTTCGGTTACTCATCAGCTATGTCGTTCGTAGTATTCATACTTGTAGCTATCCTGTCGTTCATTAACATGAAAGTGGGTGATACACGTGACTAATACAGCAACAGTACCTAGAAAAAAGAATAAGTCCGCTATACAGAGAAGACTTATACCTACGTATATTTTTCTTATAATCTGGTCATTCATTTCGGTATTCCCGTTCTACTGGATGATCACAGCAGCTACAAATAACACCGTAGATGTCGCACGAGGCAAGATCTGGTTCGGAACAGAAGCAGCGAAGAACTTTGTAAAGCTGTTGAACTTCAGCAAAGAGATCACTCTCGGCGGTACGATGTGGAATTCATTCCGCTACGCAGCCATCCAGACTATACTCTGCCTGTTTGTCTGCTCACTCGCCGGTTTCGGATTCGAGCTTTACCACGATAAATGGAAAGACAGACTTTTCAGCATCCTGCTTCTCGCCATGATGGTTCCACAGGTGGCTACGATGATCCCTCTGTTCAAGATGATCTCGCAGATGCGCATGCTGAATACTTCAGTAGCATTTATCCTTCCGGCTATCGCTACACCGTTCATGATCATGATGTTCAGACAGAACTCACGTAACTTCCCTGTAGATATCATGGAAGCAGCCAGAATGGACGGACTTACAGAGATCGGTATTTTCTTCAGAATGTACATGCCGATAATGAAATCTACATACGCTGCAGCTGCAGTTATCTGCTTCATGAACGCGTGGAACGCATACCTGTGGCCAAAGGTAGTCATGAACCAGCCTAAGGCACAGACAATGCCTATGCTGATCGCAAATATGGCAAGCGGCTATACCACTGATTACGGTATGCTGATGATGGGCGTACTGTTCTGCTCCATCCCTACGATGATCATCTTCTTTGTACTCCAGAGACAGTTCGCAGAAGGTATTACAGGAGCAGTAAAGTAAGGAGGGAAAATGCCTGAGTTTAATTTTGAAATCGTAAAAGATCCCAGAATTTTTCAGGAGAACAGGCTGAATGCTCACTCTGATCATGAGTGGTATGTCGATGAGACGAATGAAGAGTCCGGGAGAAGTGACTGTAAGTATTCCCTGAACGGGAGCTACAGATTTCACTACGCCGAGAATTTCGGCACAGTAATAAAGGGCTTTGAAAAAAATGATTTCGATGTGGCCGGATGGGATATGATCACTGTCCCAGGCCACATCCAGATGCAGAGCTATGGAGCTCCGCAGTATGTAAATACTGAGTACCCGTGGGACGGGCTCGAGGAAGTTCTGCCGGGAGAGATCCCGACAGAGCATAACCCGGTCGGACAGTATGTGAAGTTCTTCACGCTGCCTTCTTCTATGAAAAAAGGACCGGTCTACATCTCATTCCAGGGAGTCGAGAGTGGATTTGCACTATGGCTCAACGGTTCATATGTAGGCTACAGTGAAGACAGCTTCACTCCGGCCGAGTTTGACCTGACTCCGTACATAAATAGAGACGGTGAGAACAGGCTGGCGATCGACGTATTCCGCTATACTTCCGGAAGCTGGTGCGAGGATCAGGACTTCTTCCGATTCTCGGGGATTTTCCGTGAAGTCTACCTGTACACAGTGCCTGAGGTTCACATCTGGGATCTGAAGGTTACAGCCGGACTGGATGACAGTTATACGGACGGTATCCTACAGATCAAAATGGATGCTCACGGAGCAAAGGGGTCCGCAAAGATCAGTCTGTACGATAGTGACAGCGAAGAAAAGCTGCTCGAGAAGAAAGTTGAACTGTGTGACAACGAAAAAGAGTACAGGATCAAGGAACCTTCGCAGTGGAGTGCCGAGTATCCGAATCTGTATGATCTCGAGATAGAGGTCCTGGATGAGAATGGAAATACCAGAGAGTATATCAATGAAAAAGTAGGATTCCGCCGTTTTGAGATGAAGGACGGGGTTATGTGCATCAATGGAAAACGCATAGTTTTCAATGGTGTAAACCGTCACGAGTTCTCAGCACAGAAGGGCAGAGCCATCGGCAGAGATGAGATACTTATCGATCTGATGACGATGAAGCAGAACAACATCAATGCCATAAGAACCTGCCATTATCCGAACCAGACTTACCTGTACAGGCTGGCCGATGAACTGGGACTTTATGTGATAGACGAGACAAATCTCGAGACTCACGGTACCTGGGATCATATCTGGAGAGATAAGCTCGACAAGTCATTTGCAGTGCCGGGCGACAGGCCTGAGTACCATGATATGGTGCTTGACAGGGCGAACAGCATGTACCAGAGAGACAAGAACCATGCGTGTGTTCTGATCTGGTCACTGGGAAACGAGTCTTACGGCGGTAAGAATCTTCTTGCTATGCATGATTTCTTCAAAAAAGCAGATCCTACCCGCCTTGTGCACTACGAAGGGGTAGTAAATGACGACCGCTATCCGGAAACTACGGATATAAAGAGCGTCATGTACTGGCCTGTAAAAGCCATAGAAGAGTACCTGGCTGAACACCAGGATAAGCCGTTCATCTGCTGCGAGTATTCTCACGCGATGGGAAATTCCTGCGGAGGAATAGAAGAGTACACGAAGCTGACAAAGCGGAACAGACTGTTCCAGGGCGGATTCATCTGGGACTATATCGATCAGGCTATCGAGACAAAAGACCGATACGGAAACACCTATTATGGATATGGCGGTGATTTTGACGACAGGCCGAATGACGGCAGCTTCTCAGGCGATGGTCTCTGTTATGCAGGGGACAGGCGTCCGACTCCGAAGATGCAGGAAGTAAAAGCTGTTTACTCTCCTCTGGAGATCAGCTTTACTGATAAAGAATTCGTAGTAAAGAACGATAATCTGTTTAAAAATACAGATGACTATGTATGCACAGTGACAGCAAGCCGTGAGGGAAGCGTCATAGATCAGAGCGCCGGGACTTTAGAAGTAGAGCCTGGAAAGACTATGAATGTTCCTCTCCAGGATCGCTTCCCTGATGACGAAGAGACAGTGATCACTGTATCTTTTTCACTGAAGTACGATGAGCCATGGGCTCCGAAAGGTCATGAGATAGCCTTCGGACAGAAGGTCATCGGAAAGCGGAAAGAAACTGATCACAGCCAGGGTAAGCTGAAAGTGATCCATGGCTGGGTAAATACCGGAGTTCAGGGAGATGATTTCAGTATCCTGTTCTCGAACCTGTTCGGAGGACTTGTCTCCTATAAGAAAGCAGGAGTCGAGCTGATAAAGAAGTCGCCAAGACCGAACTTCTGGCGTCCTATGACTGAGAACGATACGGCAAACCATCTGCCGTTCAGAGCAGGTCAGTGGAAAAATGCTTCAACTTTCCTGAATGTAAACGATGGAAAGCAGGTGGCTGACTATAAGGTAGAAGAGGATGATGGTACAGTAACTATCACCTATACCTATTATCTGCCGACCACTCCGGAGAAGGAAGTACGACTATCTTACCACGTAGAGCATGACGGAGCGGTAAAGGCCACCCTTTCTATGGACAGATCGGATGACATAGGCGAGTTGCCTTCATTCGGAGTACTGTTTACGATGAGTGCAGACTTTGATAATCTCAGATGGTACGGAAATGGTCCGGAAGATACCTATGCAGATCGTCAGAATGGCGGCAAGCTGGATGTCTGGGATAACAAAGTCATCGAGAATATGGCTGACTACCTGAGACCTCAGGAGAGCGGAAACCATACAAAAGTACGCTGGGCTGAAGTCACAGACGATAAGGGCAGAGGTCTCCGCTTTGAGGGAAATGATCTGAGTTTTTCAGCACTTCCGTGGAATCCTGACCAGATAGACTGTGCAGACCATCCGATCGAGCTTCCGCCGATCCAGTCTACTTTTGTAAGGGTAGATTTCGTTCAGGAAGGTATCGGAGGAGACGACACCTGGGGTGCCCGTCCACTGCCTAAATACATCATAGATAACAGCAGATCACTGGAATTCTCCTTCTGGTTTAAGGGAATCTGAAAATACTTCCTAT
>Ga0256869_1000416_pt1 | contig 17531 bp, 26 predicted proteins | sample RumenRJG_05RNA_FD_186096 | JGI IMG/M metagenome (GOLD analysis project Ga0256869, IMG submission 186096) | Metatranscriptome of bovine rumen microbial communities from Lethbridge, Alberta, Canada - Rumen RJG_05 (Metagenome Metatranscriptome) | ecosystem: Host-associated > Mammals > Digestive... | reverse complement strand
GAGTGACCTGGAACTCTGGGTCACTCTCTTTAACAGGAGGGGTATGATCACAGTTAGGACACCTTATAGCATTGTCGGTGCAGACTATTCTGCACAGGAGGTTCGAGTCATTGCTTCTTTAGCCGATGATAAGGAAATGATTAAAGCCTACGAAGAGAATAAGGATTTATATGCAGTCATTGGTACCAAAGTCTATCAGAATAATTATGAAGACAATTTAGAGTTTCATCCTGAGACTCACGAATTGCAGCCTGAGGGCAAGGCACGTCGACAAAAGTCTAAGAGCTTTTTGTTAGGATTGAACTATGGAATGTCTGACCAAGGACTGGCTGAAAGGCTTCATGTATCTTTAGATGAGGCTAAGAAAACAAAGGAAGATTTCTATAAAGGTTTTACTGGGTTGAAGGCCTTTACAGAAGCCTCTCGAGATATGGCTAAGACCTTAGGATATGTAACTACTAAACTGGGTAGACGTAGACACCTTCCTGATGCTCAACTTCCTGAATATACCATTTCCTCTCTTAAGGTAGAGGAGGGTCGTTTTAATCCCATTCTGGGGGTTACCGCTTCTCGTGTCAGTCAGCAGACTCAGCAGTTAATTGAAGCTTATCGTCAGCGCCTAGCTGAAGCTAAGTATTATCGAGATGTGCAGAAGATCAAAGAGGCTGCAGCTGCAGAAGGTTTAGAGATCATTAGTAATCGATCTACTATCAATCGAGCCTTGCGTCAGTGTATTAATACTCGAGCTCAGGGAACAGCGGCTGAGATGACAAAACTGGCTATGATTAAGGTAGCTAAGGATCCCGTCATGAAGCAGTTAGGATTTAGACTTTTAGTTACTGTGCATGATGAAATGTTTGGTGAGGTTGTACGAAGCAATTCGGAAGCTGCGGCTAAACGACTTTCAGAATTAATGAATGAGGCAGCGCGCGAGCTGTGTCCAAATATTCCATGGAAGTCTGATGGCTACTGCCTTGATGACGGCTGATATGAAGATGAAGTAGTAGGTCAGCTCAGAGAAGATTATGGAAAATGGATAGACAAAGGATTATCTGCAGAAGAGGCTTTTAATCAGGTTTATTCTTCATATCGAATGTTTGATCCTACTGGAGTACGCTTGGCATGTCTGGATCAATATAAAATTGGTAGAGACAGTTTAAAGCATGGAGCAGGTTATTATAACGAAATTATAAAGAAAAATTAAAGAAAGAGAGCTAAATTTAGTGAGGAGAGAATATGGCTAAAAAATTAATTAACATTCAAGTAGAGGAAGAGTTTGTGGAGAAGGTTCGCTCTTTTGCAAAGGCTCACTTTCTTTCTTTAACCACACTCATCAAATTGGCTCTACAGGAATATATGTTTAACCATCGAGATAATTAATGGATTGGGCAGAGTTAGAGACTAGACGATATTATGATTATTTAAATACTATTATCAAGGTTCGAGGTCAGTGAGCAGAAGAGGTGCTACATTCAAAGCGTGGTTGTGAAAGACACCATATTGTTCTGGCTGCCTTTAAGGGAGAAGGAGATTATGTTTCTCAAAAAGGCAGAACCATGTTCAATAGAAAATCTCAGCACCCCAACTGCATCTATCTTTTTCCTGCAGAGCATTTTCGAGCTCATCAGATTCTTGCTGAGGACAATCCTGAGGAGCCTCTAGTACTACACGCTTTTTGAAATATGTTCGTTGCTCCTCGGCATCAGCGAAAAAATCTCGTTACTGCTGAGGAGTATGAGCGTGTTCGAGCTTTGTATATTGAGACTATAAAGGGGGATAGTAATATTGCTCGACAACCAGAGGTGCGACAAAAATTAAGTCAAAATCATGCTGACGTTTCGGGTAAACGAAATCCCATGTATGGAAGCCATCGAGTTGGAAGCTCTAACCCTAATTATGGAAAGGGTCAAAAGGTACGTGGAGCTTTAAATGGACGTGCCATACCTGTCGTCTGTCTCGAAACTGAGCAACAGTTTGGATGCATAAAGGACGCAGCTGAGTGGCTTCGTATCCAAGGTGTTTCGTGCAACTTAACTTCGCTGCGTCGGTGTAGTGTGGATGGTCAACGCTCTGTTGGAGGTTACCATTGACAGCGAATAGATAAAAGTATATAATGGATATATAGGAGATAGAATGCGTAAAAAGAAGATTACAGTTGTAAATGATTTTATTGGGTATCATCGGTATGCTCAGGCTCCTGAAGATGTGGCTTTCTTAAGAGCTTGGCATAGGCATCACTTTATTATTAAAACCTCCCTTTCAGTAGAGCATAACGATCGAGATATTGAGTTCTTTGAACTTCAAGATAAAGTCCATCGGTTTATTCTGCAGAGGTTTGGTGAGCGTCCATTAGATGCCGTAGTAGAAGACTACTTGCCAGGCATCTTTCTTGAAAGCTGCGAAGATTGTGCAGAAGAGTTGGTTAATTATTTAAGAGAAGAGACCGGTCGAAACTTCATTGAGGTATCTGTTTCAGAAGATAATGAATGTGAAGCGACTGTTACAGAAGAGGGGTTCTATTAATGTTAACTAGTAGACAATTAATTGAGGAAGGTATTATTACTAACGTACCAGAAGAGTGCATAGCTCAGGTAGGCATTGATTTGCAAGTAGAATACTTTTCTAAGATTGTAGGTATAGGATTTATCCCTAAGACTGGTAAGACAATTTTACCAAAGTATGAACGCTTGGAGTGGGAGGAAGACAACACTATTATGTTGCAGCCTGGTAGCTACGAAGTTGTTTTTGTACAGGGTTGTAATTTCCCAGAAGATGTAGCTGGTACTATTATTCATCGTAGTAGTTTATTGCGTTCTGGAGATTTATTAATGAGTGCTGAGTTTGATCCTGGTTTTGCGACAGATCATATTGGAAGCTTCATGACAGTTATTACTCCTATTCGTATTGAAAAGGGCGCTCGGTTAGGGCAGATGGTCTGCCATCGAACTGAGCAGCGAGCTGACTTATATCAAGGCCAGTGGCAGGGAGACATTCAGCGTCTCAATCAGGTAACTGCGAAGGCCTAGAAAGGAAAGAGGAGCATGATTATTTGTAGTATTACTCCGGTAGATGTCTGTGAATGGATGTATGATAAGAGTTATGTCATGCTCCTTTCATCTGCTGCTGCAGATATGAAGTATCGTGCAGAAGCGGTAATGCATCCTGATTGTTATAAGATTTTGAAAAATGATGTTAAGGATCTCAGCTATGCCAACTACTATCAAATAGCTGAAACCCTAGAGGCGACAGAAGTTGTCTTGTTAGATGAGTATCGACAGGGAGCTCAAACTATTGCTAAGGCTCGTGAACAAATCGAGTGGTTGCGAGAGCGCAATCTACTTGATCACTATACTTTGCAAGTGGTTTTATATGCAGAGTCCTTGGAGGAGTTTAAGACTAACTTAGCCACTATCACTCAGATTCCTGAAATCAAAGTGGTTGGTTTACCTAAGGTTCTTTCTACATGGTGTACTGATGCGAATCGAGCTGGCTTAATTGAGTTGGTGCATCAGGCAGGACTAGAGGCACATCTTTTAGGTTTTTGGTATTCTCTAAAAGAGATTTTAGATATGCCTTATGATACAATTATGCATTTGCGTAGTGCTGATACTACCTTGTTTGCTTTGAATGCCATTAACTGTATCTCTGCCTTAAGCGATCGACAGAATCATCTAAACATTCATTATCACTATTCAGATCTGTCAAAAGAAAGCTATGAGGCTGCACTGTATGATTATTACAGGCGAATCTACGAAAAGGCCTTGAAGGCTGGACGTATAGGAGAATAGTGAATGATAGTAGAAACAAAAATGTTTAAAGAAGCCTGCAGTAAGGTGCTGCAGGCGGTAGCACGATCAGAACTGACTCCCATCACAGAGACTTTGGAGTTAAAGACGGTTAAAGAAGGTCCAAACAATTTATTACTTCTGAATGTTACTAATCGAGAATATTTCGTTAGTATTAAATTTTTCATGGATCATGAGGAGGACTTCCATGCGACTGTAAATGCCTCAACTTTCTTAAAGTTGGTGGCTCAGATGACTTCAGATAAATTGGAATTGAAATGTACAGAAAAGTATGTTTCTATTAAAGGTAATGGCTCTTATCGAGTTCCATTAATTTTCGATGGAGAGAAGTTGTTAGACCTTCCACCAATTATCATTGAAAATGTTTTGAGTTCTTTTGATATTTCAACTGAGATACTGCGAAGTATTATTAAGTATAATTCACGTCGATTAGCCAAAAAGACTTTTGCACAAGATATTCAGACCACTTATTATGTAGATCAGCAGGGGTGCATCACTTTTGCTTCTGGAGCTTGTGTTAATAACTTTGAGTTGGCTCAGCCTGTGAAATTTCTCTTAAGTGATGCAGTCGTACGTTTATTCAAGCTTTTCGATAGTGATGAAGTGCACTTTTGCATGGGGGTGGATCCATTAACAGATTCACTGATGCAAACAAAGGTCTCTTTCTTTACTGATCAAATTACGTTGACTGCTCTTGCTCCAGTGATTAATATTGAGTCCATGCCAACAGCAGCTGTGCGACAGGCAGCAAATACTGCATATGCTCAAACAATTGTTTTAAATCGCGAGGCATTGCAGCAGGCTCTTTCTCGACTGTTAGTTATTAGTTCAGGTGCCAAGTTTGCATATGGGATCTTTACTTTAACAGCAGATGAGTTAATCATAGAAGATCTGCAGAAGAATAATTCTGAAGTACTGAAATATCAGAATGGTAGTTTTGTTCGAGATTCTTATTCCTTTGTTCAGGAATTGAATACTTTGAAGCAATTGGTGAGTGACTGGTCTGAAGGCTATTTGACTCTTTGTTGTGGTAACTCTCATATGATTGCTATTAAACGTGGCAAGGTGGTAGACGTTTTGCCTGAAGTAAAAATGAGTGTCGACTAATGGCTTTAAATTTAGGTAAAGGCTTTGAGCAGCAGTTTAGAGAGAATTGGAAACAGGCGTTTCCAAATTCTTTTTTGTACCGACTGCCCGATCAAATGAGTTATTATTATGGATCTCATAACCCTTGTGACTTCATTGGATTTCATAATGGGATCTTATATCTTTTAGAATGTAAGACCCATAAGGGTGCTTCCATTCCGTTTGAGGCAATTTCTCAGTACGAAAGTTTAAAAGCCTATCAAGGCAAGCCTGGAATTCGTGCAGGTGTTATAGTGTGACTAAATGAAAAGAACCTAGTGTTCTATCTGCCAATTCAGACGATGGCTCAATTAAAGTCTGAAGGCAAGAAATCTGTTGGCCTAAAAGCGATTGAGGCTGGATATAATATTAAGGTTATTCCTTCAGTTAAGAAGCGAACTTTTATGTCTTCAGACTACTCCTGTCTAGTTGATTTGCAGGAGGGAGAGTAGTAAGGTAGGTATGGAGGTATTGTATGATTAGAGATGATATTCGTCAGACTCTGCAGGAGATAGCCCCTGATGCTATTTTGTTTGATAATCCCTCTTTCGATAATAGTATCATTGGTCTCTCAACCGAGGGTGGTGTAGTGTATGATCTAGAGCGAATGGCTGAAGAGCTTGCAGCTGAAGATCAAATTCCTTTGGATGAAGCTTATGAGTTTATTGATTATAATACTCTAAGATCGCTAGGGTACATGAACCTAGAGGGAATAGCTCCTACAGTAGTTGATCAGAATCAACCTTGGAGTGATTAATGAAGGTTGAGGATAATAAAATTATAGAGGCAACTGAGATAGAGTTGTTTCAGCACTACTTAAAAGCAGAGTATGATTTGATCATGTCTTTTGAAGACTATTTGCAAGCCATGCAAAAGCAAGGAGTGAAGATATTAGAAGATGGACAAGAGTAGAATTGAAAACTTAATTGAGACTACTGGGAACTCTGTTGCTATTGCTAAAGAGATGTCGGATCGTATTGTGAATGAGTACACCAAAGATTTAGATGAGTTGATGCGAGATATTAATCGAGACGTGGTTGTACCGGTTGATGTGCCTGATGTAGTACTGCAGAGATATTACATGGAACTTACTAATGCTTATTATTTTATTTCTGCGAAGTGCGAAGCTGTGGGACTCTATGAGGACATCTCCAAGTCAAATGCTCGCATTAAGTACAACGATACCTATGGAGATACTCAACTGCAAGCTACAACGGAGGGTCGCAAGATGACTGTAGCAGAATTGACTGTTGCAGCAGAGCAAGGTTCTCTAGATGAAACCGTGGTAGCTCAAATCTATTCTCGCAGCTTTAAAATAATCAAAGCTAAGTTGGAAGCAGCTCAAACTCAAATTAATACTTTAGGTAAGATTTTAAATTCACATGACATTGAACGAAAAATGTCAGGAGTAGGAACTGTATAATGGCAGGCTCTAAGTATTAAGGACTAGAGTTTGTTCTGTGTAGCTAAATTTAGTGAGGAGATGCTTGTATGGATATTTATAAAATCACAAATTTAGTTAATGGAAAAATTTATGTTGGTAAATCAACAGATTATAAGCGGAGATTTACAGATCACTTGTATAATGCTTCTAAAGGACACCAGTCTTTTCTCTACTCAGCCATTCGTAAGTATGGTGCAGATCAATTTCAAGTAAATTTGATAGAGTCCGTTGAGACTGAGGATCAGGCCAATGAGCGAGAGCGGTACTGAATAAAGCTATGAGATACTACCAATCCTAAAATTGGTTATAATCTAACCGAGGGAGGAGATGGTGGAAATACTTTACGTTTTTTATCGGCAGAGCAGTTGGCGATGCGTCAGCAAAAAACTCAACAGACAGTAGCTACATGGACAGAGGAAGAATGCCAACTACATCATCAACATCGTCTGGAAGGGTACCAAAAGAAACTGCAGAAGGGCTTTATACCTCCCTCTCCAAGTCAGGGGAAGCATTGATATAACAATGGGGTTAAAAATATTATGAGAGAGAGTTGTCCTGAGGGGTATTTTGAAGGACGATTAAAGACAGAGAAATCTTTAAATGGAGTCAGAGCTATGCAGCAGGTTCATTTGAAGTGATTTAATAATGGAGAGGTTGAAGTTAAGGCTACAGAGTGTCCAGAGGGATACGTTCGGGGCAAGTTAAAACGAGTGCGCGATCATCGAGCTGTTAGCGCAGAGACTCGAGCTAAGATTAGTCGTGCAGTAAAGCAGTTATGACAGGATGAAGCATATCGTCAGTATAAGAGCTTGAAGCATCGTCAGTGATGGCAGAGTCGAACAATGTCACCTGAAGAGTGACAAAGGCACCACGATAGTCAGGTGGGACGGATTGTGATACATCAAGGGGATCGTGAGCGACGAATCTATCCTGATGAATGAGAGGCCTTTGAACGTGAGGGCTGACAACGAGGCAGGAGTCAAAAACATAGGGAGAATAGTAGGAAGAAGCGTGGATAAGAAGTCACTTATACAGAAGGAAAAGTGTTGCTATTTATGTGGGCGACGCGATCAGCTTCATTACCATCACATTTTTAATGGTACAGCAAATCGTAAACTTTCTGATAAATACTTATTAGGAATTTGGCTATGTCCTGAGCATCACAATATGTCAGCTCAGGGAGTGCATTTTAATAAGCCTTTAGATTTAAAGATTAAGCGGATTGGTCAAAAGGCCTGGGAGGCTCAGTATCGAGACGAAAATGGAGGAACTGCTGAAGATGCTCGTAAAGCATTCATTCAGATTTTTCATAAGAATTACATTATGGAAGAAGAGACAGAACCAAAGCAAAGGAGTTATGTGTACTAATGAGAGTATAGAAAAATCTATACTTTTATATAATTTCAAGCTAAATTTATCGAAGGAGATGTGACGAAATGAAAAGATTAATCTCTCTGCAGTTAGAAGAAGATCTAATTGCTAGGGTGAAGCTGTATGCACAGAAAACGGGTCGTACCCTTTCCGGAGTGATTCGTTTAGCTTTAGAGACTTATTTATCGTTGCAAGATAGGATAGTTAGTGAAAAAGAATAGCACTTATGTTTATAAGCCAGGAGAAAAATATATTGTAATCCCAAAAGAGAGCTTGCCGTTCTATCTGGCTCGAGGATATTTGTCAGGTACTGGATTAGATTATTCTGGACGAGCGCAAAAAACAGCTCAGAGTAAATTGCAAAGGTATGGAGATGCTCATTACAATAATTCATCACAACAAAAGCAGACCTGTTTAGAGCGCTATGGAGTTACCTCATACTGTGCCACAGAACAAATAAAGCACCAAAGACGTGAAACCTCACGTCAAAAATATGGAACCGACCATCCGATGCAGAATGCAGTTGTGCAGCAGCATAATCAAGCTCATCGAAATTATGAAGAGTCTTTGAAAAAGAAGGCTCAAACTATGGTGGAACGCTATGGAGTGCCCTATACACTCCAGTCTAAAGAGCTCACTCAACATTTCGAGGAGTCTCTTATGGCAAAATATGGAGTACGTCGCTATGCTCAGACTCAGGAGTATCATCAGCGGGCCAAAAAACATTATGAGTATCAAGGCGAGCTTTTTGATTCTTTACCTGAGGTAGCTCTTTGGGTGTATGCTAAAGATCATGGTGAAGAAATTGTTCGTACACCTTGTTCGTTAGAGTATGAATGAGAAGGACAGACTCACTTATATTTTCCTGATTTTTATTACAAGGGGCAGCTAGTGGAGGTCAAAGGCAGCCACTTTTTTGAGGGAGAAAAAATGATCAATCCGTGAGATCGCACTCAGGATGGGTTGTATGAAGCTAAGCATCAATGTGGATTGAAGGCGGGAGTGATATTCTACACTCCCGATCAGCTGCAAGAGGCTTTAGCCTATTTAGAGACTAGAAAGGATGAGATAATTGTCTATGACAAAAGTCGAGAATAGTAAGTTAAATAATATTTTAACGAATATTAACAAGAAGTTTGGGGAGGGGACGATTCGATCTTTGGGAGATGCTAGGCCCATTGTGCAAAACCTATTGAGTACGGGTTCCCTTCTTATTGACCAGGCCCTAGGTGGCGGATTGGCTTATGGGCGCATTATTGAAGTATATGGGGTTGAGTCTTCTGGTAAAACTACTTTTTGCTTGCAGTGTGCAGTTCAATGTCAGAGGGCTGGAGGTCGAGTGGCCATTATTGATGTTGAAAACGCTCTTGACGTTGATTATGCTCGTCGCCTGGGGCTGGATGTAAATGCTTTAATTTTTACTCAGCCAAGCTCTGGAGAGCAGGCGTTGGAAATTGCAGAGATGTTGGCTACCTCAGGTGAGATTAATTTGATTGTAGTAGATTCAGTTGCAGCGTTAACCCCACAAGCAGAGTTGGATGGTGAGATGACTGATATGAACATTGGTCTACTTGCCCGACTTATGAGTAAAGCAATGCGAAAACTCACTCACGCTCTGAATGACAAAAACTGTGCAATGATCTTTATCAATCAGATTCGTGAAAAAGTATCGACAGGATTTAGCATGGGACCAAGTGAGACAACGACAGGAGGCAGAGCCTTAAAGTTTTATGCTTCTCAACGTATTGAGTTGAGGAAGGCTGAGCCTTTAAAGTCTGGACAGAATCAGATTGGTCAGAACGTGAAGATCAAAGTAGTAAAGAATAAAATCTCAGCTCCAATGAAGACTTGTGTGGTCCCATTAATTTATGGTGAGGGCTTTAGTGCTGCTGATGAGGTTATCGATCTTGGTATTGAATATGGTTTGATTACCAAGGGAGGTGCCTGGTTTACAACTCACGATGGTCAGAGACTGCAGGGTAAGGAGTCTGTAAAGGCTTACTACAAGGCTCACGAAGAAGCTAAGGATGCTTTGAAGAAGCTTGTGGTTAGCAAATTGTTTGAGGGTGCAGAGATTATTGAAGAGGCTGATCCTTCTGAGGAAGAAGTGGTTGCAGCCATCGTACAAGAAGTGGAGGCAGAAAGCTAGTTGACTTTTTTCTTGATTTATGTGATTTTAGTAAGTGGCCTCATTCTTCGTGGAACAATCAAACTCATTCGAAGGAGAGAGGTTGTATATATAGATAATGAAAGGAATGATTTAAATGAAGAAGATTAAGAAAGTTGATGGTAGAGTTAAAGTAACTCCGAAGATGGCTACTGCAATGGCCAAGATGTTAGAAAAGGGCAAGTCCTTAGATAAGATTGCAGAGAAGTATGGTGTTACATCTTACGCAGTAAAATATAACACTGATGCTGAGTTTAGAGCTTCAGAGCAGGCTCGTAAGAGAAAATAAATTACAGGAAGAAGGATCTTCCTGTGAGCGCCCTACAGTCCGGAAATAGGCGCTATACAAAGACCCCTAGAAGGAGAGAGAATGAAAAAATTTTTAAACGGAGCTAAGATGACTCCCTTGTACACATTACTGGTTGTCTTATCAGTAGTAATGGTACTCGTATCAAACGTTATCGCTGGCAAGAGTGTTCCTATTTTTAATCTGTCTGTGTTTGGTAATTTGCTTACTGTAAACGCAGGCGTGATTACTTTCCCACTGTCGTACATCCTTAGTTCGGTATTCAGCGAAGTTTATGGTTATAAGCATTCAAGAATTACTTGTTGGATGGCCTTTGGTTGCAATTTATTTATGGTACTGATCTTCCAATTAGCCCTGATCATGCCTGCTGCGCCTTGGTTCGATCAAGCAGCTTTTGCAACAATCTTAGGTACAACTCCTGGCTTGTTAGCTGCTAGTTTGACAGCGTATGTAGCTGGGGACTGGATCAAAGACATTATCTTCGATAAGTTCAAACAGAGAGATGGTGAGAATGGGTTTGCATTGAGAGCTCTGTTAAGTTCATTCTGTGGTCAGGCTGTTGACTCCATCGTCTTCCTCCCATTGCTGTACTGGTTAACTGGTCAGATGGGTACAACGATTACAGCTTGGTATCAGCTGGCTGCTATGGTAATAATCTATGCAGCTATGAAGACAGTGTATGAAGCTTTGATCTTACCTGTTACAACAAGATGTGTAGCGGCCGTCAGAGCTTACGAAGCTGCTGCTGAGTAGGAGAGAATTTAAGGACCCTTCAAGGGTCCTTTTATTTTCTAAGGTTGATCTCTTTAGAAAATAAAGGTATAATAGGTACGAAAGGATTTTTAATTATGGATGATTTGACTGTAGAAGATGTTGTGCGTGAATATGCTGAGGGAGTGCCTCAAGCCATACATGATTTATGTATGTCTCTAGAGGGAGGCCAAGATCTGTATAATTACATGGCCACCTATGGATTCTTCCTAGCACCAGCTACTCTTAAGTATCATGGTTGCTTCGAAGGAGGTTTAGCGTTACATACTTGGAATGTATATAACTATCTACTTCGTTTAAATGAAATCTGGGGCAACAAGTATTCTGAACAGACTCTAGCAAAAGTAGCCTTATGCCATCAGTTAGCTAAAACAGATTTCTATGAAGAGTATTTCCGTAATGTTAAAGTAGATGGTCAATGGGTTCAGCAGCCAGCTTATCGGGTAAAGGAGAATCGGTATATGGCTGGGGATTTAGGGTTCACCAGTTATATGATTGCTAGTCGCTATCTAGCCTTTACTGATGAAGAGATTATAGCTATTTGTAATTATTTATACCTCAATGAGATGGAGAGGCATGCGGGACTTCCTGATTTACTGCACAAGTATCCATTAATTTCTCTATTGTATACTGCCTATACATTTGCCACTTATAATACTGATGAATAATATTATGCGTAAACAGCTTGAGCATCTCAAGCTTCCTTTGGATCAGGATACGTTCTACTTTCCTAAGCGTCAAGAAATCAAACTGGTAGAAGATAACTACTATCTGATTCGCTTGAAGGAGGAAGTGCTGCATCCTAATCCAAATTCGGCCTATGTGGTGAATTGGAATCAGGGTAGCATTCCTAGTAATGAATATTATCAAGTCGATGTGGTGAAAATCTTAAATGATATGATTAAGGTAACTGGAGTTGCTTGGGATCCTCAAACCCAAAGCGATTCGGGAAGTATGTGGACGGGTTGGATTCCAGTTACGGGAATTGAAATTTTAAGGAGGTTATAAGTGAGCCTTGCAACAAAATACAGACCTAAACAATTTGATGAAGTTTTAGGGCAGCAGGTAATTATTAGAATCCTGGAACGTCAGTTAGCAGTGAGACAATTTGCACACTGTTATTTATTTGCAGGACCTTCTGGGGATGGGAAGACTACTCTGGCACGTATTCTTGCTCATGAGATTAACAAGACTCAGGATGCTCAAGGAGGTTGGCATTCAGCTGAACCAATTGAGATTGATGGAGCTTCCAATAATGGTGTTGATAACATTCGCGCTATTATTGATAGTGCTAATGTGCGAGCCTTGGATGGTGAGTACAAAATTTTCATCATCGATGAGTGCCACCAGATCACTACAGCAGGTTGGAACGCTTTCTTAAAATGTATTGAGGAACCTCCTCGATATACCATTTTTATGTTTTGCACAACAGACCCTCAAAAGCTCCCAGCAACTATTTTGAATCGAGTTATGCGCTTTAATCTTATGCAAGTATCTTGTACAGATATTGAGCAGCGTTTATACTTCATCTGTCAGGCTGAGCATCGATCAGCAGTTCCACAAGCTTTGCACGTAATTGCTCAGCAGGCACAGGGTAGTGTGCGAGAAGGAATTACCAAACTTGAACGAGTTCTAGCCTATAGTGATGAAGTCACTCTAGAGGCAGTCCAGCAGGTATTGGGAGGAGGATCCTTGGAAACCTTCTTAACTCTAACAAACGCTTTAGTTGATCAGCGAGCTGACGAGATAATCAAACTCTTCGATCAACTAGAATTGCAGGGACAGGACTGTCGAGCTTTTATGGATCAGTATCTAGCTTTTGTTTTAGAGCTTCATAAGTTTTGTGTATTTCAAAATTTGAGGGTGACTGATTTACCAGTAGAAGCAGAAGAGGATATTAAATATGCGACTGGGGTATGTCCTACTCCACAGGAAAGTGCTCAATATTTTAGACACTTGATTGCACAAGTTTTGGAGCTGCAGTCAATGTTAAAGACGAGTAGCAATCCTCGTTTGACTGTGGTAGCGTTTTTATTGCAGGAGATTAAGTAAATGATAGGGCAAGAGCGTTTATTGGCACAGCTGCAAACTTATTCTAGCATAACCGCTCTCCCTCCTGTGCTTTTCTTGATTGGGCCAGAGGGGAGTGGCAAGCACCTCTTGGCTACACAGATTGCAAATCACTTTCAATATCCGTTGCAGTGGATCCACTTGGGAGATTCATTGCTCACAACCGATATTCAATTTTATGGAATTGATTTGAGTGACCTCACTTTTCGTGAGCAGGCTAAGTGGCGTACAGTTTTAGAGAGTCGACCGGTCACTGCTCATTTAATCTTTATTGCAGAGGCTTGGGATTTGGTAGCCGAGATCCTTCAAACTCAAGGAGAGTGTTGGATGCTTCAGCCCTACACTGAAAGTCAGCTGCAGTCCTTCCTGCCTTCAGATTTTCCACAAGGTGAGATTCGAGATGTTATTTTAACTCCAGGACAGGCTCAGCAAGTTCATTCAACAGTTTGGTTTCAGGAGATGCTGCAGCTATGCAATCTCATTCTTACAAAAATGAAGGATGCAAATTTTGCTAATGCACTGAGCCTGGTTCATCGGTTTCAGTATAGGCCTGAAGAAGAATTGAAGATCCCTCTTGGATTATTTTTTAATTGCATGCTTAAGCAGGCTGCTCAGCGAGACTTTCGGATTTATCAAATCACATTACAATATCAACACTTAGCGCGATATAAGAGTTTGAACTTGACTAATTTAATGGAATCCTATATCATACAACTGTGGAAGGAGACTCATAATGGATATAGTCGAACTTAAAAAGCATATTGAGCAAAAGGATCTGAGCGATCAATTTTTGATTCTTCAATATAGTGATACCACCTTCTTAGCTCAGCAATATATTCGAGCCATTGCAGAGTTCAAGGGATTAGAAATCCATTATGTAGATGATTTTGAAGAGGTTGCCTCTTCTATTCCTACTTATCTTAACGTAGCCTTTTTAGATACTTACACAAACTTGATGTATTGTGATTATCTATCAAATTTAATAGTAGTGTGCAAGAAGGTAGAGTCAGGTGGAGAGCCTTTTGCAGTTAAGTTGCCTAAGCTTGAAGATTGGCAGATTGAGGATTATGTAACTTCCCAGCTTCCCGGTTTGGAAGCTCAATATGTTCATTGGTTATGTGCTAATGCTCAATATGATATTGATCGCCTACAGCAAGAGGTTGATAAATTAAAGATCTTCCCAAAAGGAAGTCAGCAAGTAGTTATGCTAGAATTAAGTGGGGGCGAAGGGTATGTAGACTTACATACTTTAACTGCCTTTCAATTGGTGGAAGCTGTAACTCATAAGGATTTAGACACAATAGCTGAGTATTTCACAGAGCAAGTAGACTTTAATGTTTTAGGCTTAATTGGATTGTTAATACGAAACTTTCAACAGATTCTCAATGTGCAGATTAATCCAAGATCCACACCTGAATCTCTTGGAATGAATTATAAGCAATACAAAGCTGTACAGAGCAGTTGTGGATTCTACAGTAATGAGCAGCTGATCGAGATTTATGATTTTTTAGTAAATCTGGATAGGCGCATTAAGTTGGGTCAGCTAGAAGTTAGCAATCTTAAGGATTATGTGATTCCACACATTCTAACAACTTAGGAGGAAGAGATATGCTGAGATGGTTTATGAAGTATTGATTAAGGTGACGAGTAGCTTGATCAAACTGACGTTTTCATAATGATGATGGTGATTTAGTTGATTATCCAGTGGTGGAGGCGCCTTACAACCTTCTGGAGGTTCGAGAGGAAGCGAAGAAGTTGTGGGCACATTTTCAATATACCTATGATGATGCAACTCAACTCTTTGATGCTATGAGGTCTCCTGCAACCTGCTATGCTGAATATAAGCAAGGAACCTTACGAGACGATTGTGATGGGTTTCACGCAGCCTTATATCACATGGTGCATCGAGGGGGAAGGGAATGTTTTTTAATTACTTATATTCCTACTCCTTGATGAGAGGCTCATACCATCTTGGCAATTAAATTTTTAAGTGGTTGAGTAGTATGTAACTATGATCAGGTTTCAGGGTTCCAAGAGAGCCTAGAGACCTTGATTAAGCGCTGTGCCGAGAGGTATGGTACTAATACAGAGAACCTTCTTTGAAACGCTGTTCAATATAATTATGTGAAGGGCCGTTGGGAGGTGAAGGAGATTTAATTTTTGAAAGTTGGAATATACACAGATGTCCATTATGGGCAATACTCTTCGATCTTACGTATGCGAGGTCAGCATTACAGTAAGCGATTGGAGAACTGCATTCAATCTTTAAATTGGGCAGAGCAGCTCTTTCAAGAGCAGAAATGTGATATGGTGGTCTGTCTGGGAGATTTTTTTGATCATGCTCAGTTAGGAGCAGAGGAGTTGACAGCTCTAAATGAGTTAAAGATAGGTCCTGGTAGACACGTAGCGATTGTTGGTAACCATGAAATCACCAATGCTAGTCGGACCTTTAATTCAATGTCCATCTTGCAGCGTCTGCACTGGGAAGTTATCAGTGCACCTCAAATAGAGGCTTATCACGACTACAGTTTCATATATCTTCCTTACATTGTAGAGGAAGAGCGTAAGCCTTTAGTTGATTATTGTCAGGGAGCTTCAGGATCCAAGATCGTTTTTTCTCACAACGATATCAAAGGTATTCGTTATGGAGCCTTTGTAAGTGAGGAGGGATTTGATTTGAAGGAGATCGAGCAAGAGAGCTCTTTATTTTTAAATGGCCACTTACACAATGGTCAATTTTTAAACGAGGTAGAGACAATTCTAAATCTAGGTAACTTGACAGGTCAGAACTTTGGAGAGGATGCTTTTCACTTTAAGCACTATGCTTGCATTCTGGATACTTCAACCTTAGAGCTGCAATTCTTTGAGAATCCTTATGCCTTCAATTTTGTTAAGGTTGATCTTACTGCAGGTGAGGATTTACAATCTTTAAGAGAGATACCTAATGCAGTTGCTACGATACGTACCTATGAGGATCAGGTGGCTTCTGTTCGTCAGGCTTTGGAAGAGTTACCTGTAGTTGCCAATCGAGTGCTAATTGTACCTCGTGAGACTCAAGCCAGTGTAACTGCAGAGGAGGTTATTGCTTCCATTGATCACTTGGATCTATTTAAGACTTTCACGCTAGAGAAGCTTGGCAACACAACTTTAGTGCAGCAGGAGTTAGCACAACTAATGGAGGGATAGAGAAGATGCAGATACATTTAGATAAGGTAACTATTCATAACTTTCTCTCTATTGGAGATGCAGAAGTAGCTTTAGCCAATCAGGGATATGTGCTTGTTAAGGGACACAATCATAATCCAGCAGATGGTGCAACTTCCAACGGTTCAGGTAAGTCCAGTCTTTGGAATGCTATCTGTTGGGCTTTGACTGGTGAAACAGTGCAAGGCCTGAGATCTAATATTCCTAATATTCATGGTGCAGATGGTTGCTTTGTTTGCTTAGAATTTCAGGTAGATGGGACTCCTTATAAGGTTACTCGCTATCGCGAGTATGCTAAGATCAAAAATGATCTCAAGATTGAGATCGCTGGAGAAGATAAGTCAGGTAAAGGTCTGCGAGACTCAGAAGAGCTATTAGCTCAATACCTACCTGAATTGACATCCGAATTGATTGGAAATGTCATTATCTTAGGACAGGGATTACCTCATAAATTTTCAAACAACACTCCTTCTGGTCGTAAAGAGCTATTAGAGAATCTTTCACACTCAGACTTTATGATTCAGGATATCAAAGATCGTATTGCTGTTCGAGCTGCTGAGCTGGCAGATAAGCTGAGACGAGAAGAGGACCAGCAGCTACAGTTGTCTACTTCTGTCCAGCTTAAGAGAGATCAATATGCCACTCTGCAAAAGCAGCTGGAGGCATTAGAAACTTCCGAGCGTCTGCAAGAGCTGGTGGGAGAATGGACTGCCAAAGAGAATTCTTTAGCTGCAGAGGTAGTTGAAGCTTCAGCTCAAGTAGAGCAGCTTAGTCAAACTTATGAGCAGGCCAACCAGAATCATCAGAAATTATCTCTTCAGTTGGGAGAGGAGAGAAGTGCTTTGGAAGCCGCTCACAGTCAGCATATAAATGAATGCAATGTACGCTTAGCTGAGCTGAAGGCCGAGATTCGTTCTCTGCAGGCAGAGATTGCACGATTAGAGGCTATTACAGATGTCTGTCCAACCTGTGGTCAAAAGTTGCCTGAGGTACATAAACCAGACACGACCTCGCAACACGCTCAATTGGAATCCCTCTTAAGGACTCAAAAAGAAGTAGAGGATCAAGCTGCTCAATTAGCACAACAGCGTGAGAGTGAGTTAACACAATTGCAGCAACAATATGCGACTCAGCTTCAGGCAGCCCAGTGGGAAGTACAATCCCAAAATACTCAACTAATTGAAGCTCGTGGACACTTGGGACAGGTTCAGAAAGACTTAAATAATGCTCAGCAGAATCGCATGGCCTTTGCGTTGAGACTAGAAT
>Ga0256869_1000405_pt1 | contig 17654 bp, 33 predicted proteins | sample RumenRJG_05RNA_FD_186096 | JGI IMG/M metagenome (GOLD analysis project Ga0256869, IMG submission 186096) | Metatranscriptome of bovine rumen microbial communities from Lethbridge, Alberta, Canada - Rumen RJG_05 (Metagenome Metatranscriptome) | ecosystem: Host-associated > Mammals > Digestive... | reverse complement strand
ATACGCATGAAGACGGAATTGTGATATCCGAGTCACTTGCAGATCGTATGATCCATTATTCTATTATAGATGTATACAAGGAAATTTTCCCAGATGACATCATTAAATATATTAAGAAAATTGGATCTAAAGTAACCTCTAAAGATGTACTTGTAAATGACCAGACTAGACTCAGAGTTAGTCAAGCATTACGTGATACATATGTAGGTCAAGGTGGACTGCTAAGTGGTATGGGTATCAGTTACAATCAGAGTAACTTAATAGTCCCCAATAATATTGATGAAGGATATATTCTTGATACCCGGATAGTAATACACCCAGATCGGCAGTTGACAAGTGAAGTTTCAAATGAAACTATAAAAGCTTACGAACGTGAAGGTAAGTCTGATGACTACTTATTTATTCCAGAAAAATATCGTAATCTACACGCAAATGACGTAGAGATGCGTGACCAAATCTCTGGTTATATCTCAATGAAAATCTTACGTGTAGATAGATGTAAGACTGGTGACAAGGCTACCAATAGGTATGGATCCAAAGGTATCATATCACTTGTAATGCCAGATAAATGTATGCCACAAATTGAGAAACCAGATGGAACTAGAGTGCCAGTAGAAATCGTACTTAACCCATCTTCAGTTCTTCACCGAAAAAATCTTTCACAGCTTTATGAGTGTGCACTTTCTAAAATCATCAAGAAAACTTACAGTCAGGTATCTGACCTGGTAACTGAAGGTAGAATTTCTGATGCTAAGAAACTGCTGAGCAAATATGATAAAATTTATGGAGGAAAATTTGACAGGATGTCAGATAAAGAATTCATAGATAATCATAATAAGCTTGGTATTTTTGCATACAAGATGGAAGTCGGATTCTTCTCAAAGGTTAGCTACGATACTATCCTTGAGTGGATGAAAGATTTAGGAATTGAGGAAACTGAGAAGATATTCTTACCTGATGTCTGTATCTATGAAAGATCAGGTGAAGGTAGGAAAGTAAGTCTATTATCTGAATACGAACCTAAACCTGGTGATGAACAGGTCAGGAAATTTGAACTTGGTTATACTGACCAGCCATGTGTGACTGGTACAGAGTACTATCTTAAGCTTTGGAAACGAGCTGATTATGATGGTAAAGTAACTAGTGAAGTTCTTGACTCAGAAGAACCAGTAATGGGACGTGGTAAGTATAGATGGAGTGGACAGAAGATAGGTGAGATGGAGCAGTGGATTCTAATGGAAACTGGTATTGAGAAATTTGTACAGGATCAATCCGATACAATGAAGACTTCTCAGTACATGTTCCTTAATGAACTACTCTTATCTGGATATTATATCCAAGATCCTAGTGGTAATCCACTTCTATCAAATTCACGTTCAAGAGCTCAACAACTTGAAGCTTTGGGGCAATAAATTTTTAAATAAGGGAGGAGGTTGAATCTTCCTCCCTTTACTTTTTGATATCATGTGTAAAAAGAAACCTGAGATTACTAGATTTATCACTGAAGAGCAGTGGAATGAATTAAGGTATTTAATCGATGTTATGCCTCAATTCTATATCGATATTCAAAATACTAAACTTAAAGTTTATGAATATAATTTTAATGATTATAATTATGAACTTGTAAAAAGTAATGAAGAATTCTTGAGTTATAGAGAATTCGAATATCGAGTCAGAGATTATTGTCAGTTGGAAAAAGGCAATAGTACTGCTATTATGATTATCCTTGGAGATATGAATAATCCTGCAGGTTTATCTAATAAACGTCACATATGTTGGGATATGAAAACTGGAATGTTTTATAGGCAATGCTCTACAATTGAACATTCCATGTCACCAAAACATGTATTAAGAGATTATTTACTTGAAACTCTAAAGTACTTATTTAAAACACCTTGTGATCATTGGGACGTTCAATTAGAAGATCCTGAAGGTAAAGTAAAATCTATCATCGAAAAATATTTCAATTAAATCATGGAAAAATACCAAGAACATTTAGCTGACTGGCTTGATTACGTACAGGAGTTTACTTTGATACTTTTCATGGATAATTTCAAGTATAAAGATCAGCTTCGGCTTACTGAATTTGAATGCTTTACCCTTGCAAGAAATCTCGCTACAGATTTTCAGGAAGTTGATACCCGTGATAGTAACATAGACTTCACTGAAAGATGTAAAGCTTACCTAGAGCATGAACTAGAAGGTCTTCAATTAAAACCTTCTAATAAAATCATAGAGTAATGGCATTTAAATTCAGGGCAGTAAATTTTACCTCACCTCTGTTATTTAAAACATATCTTGATAAAGATCAGGAATGTGAAATTAAATTAACAGAAAATAATGGACTGGAGATGAGTAATTTATTTAAGATTATAAATCTCCAATCCATGTTAATGATTGATGCTACCCCAGTGATCCAAGCTGCAAGGAAGCTTCGCAAAGATGATATCGATCAACAGTTACTTGAGGTAGTTAATCCAACTTATGTGGGAATAAAAGAAATTCACTTTTATCCACTGAAATACTTGATTAAAATCGGGTATATTCTTGATAGAAAGTGGATCTTTTATATCACACATAATCTCAATGGACAACGTGACTCTAAAAATGTAATAACAGAAGAGCAGTCATGAAAAAAGTAATAGGAATCATTGATCCAGGTTGGGTAAAATATACTGATACATCAGACTTGTTGAAAGGACGTGGAGGATCAGAAACTTGGACAGTACAACTCTCAGCTAAATTACAAGAACGTGGATATCATGTAATTATATTTTGTAAAGTAAAAGATTGGCACTTCAATGCCTTTGGAGTTGAGTGGGTCCCAATTAATTTACTTTATGATAGGATTGAGTATCAAAAATTTGATCATATAATTATTTCAAGAAGATTGAGTAATGATAGATTAATTAAACTCAGCTTATCTGATTGTTGTGACAATATTTGGATTCAAGCTCACGATACTTACATCAGTTCAGAGGATAGCAATGAACCCTTAGATCTATCATCAATATCATATAATCCAAAAATAAAAGGAATTATATGCCTAACGGAAGCTCATCGTAAATTCTTGATCAAAAATAATAAGCTATTACCACAGTATATACATATGACTGGTAATGGACTTGAATTCACTCCTTTTAATGATTTAGACTATGATAAATTTAGGAGCTTCAACCTATTTTATAGTAGTCGTCCAGAAAGAGGATTGAAGTATATGATTAAGGAGATTATGCCAAGAATTAGGGAAGTCCATCCTGAATCTAGATTAAGAGTTGCATCTTATGATGATATTCCAGTAGAGGGTAACTACGATTATGTAGATTATCTTGGCAAGCTTACCAAAGAACAGTTATATAAAGAGATGTCTGATTGTAGGGTATGGTTATATCCAGCAATATTTCCAGAAACTTTCTGTATTACTGCTCTTGAGAATATCATGTGTGGATGTATTCCAATTGTACCTAGAAGAGATGGAATGGAAACTACTTTCGGTCCATTTAAAGGTATGATGACTCCAGATATTCCATTTGAATATTCTGATAATTATGATTTAATGACAAAGAAGGCATTATATTATATGGATAACTATGATACCGATTCGGTACGTGATCTGAGAGAATGCCTTATGACTCATATTGAATCAACTTATACTTGGGATATTATAGTCAAAAAATTTGAACAAATATGGAATTAGATCTTTTTGGAATTGATGTAAGTGACTATTCTGACTTTAGAATCTTACTAAAAGTTTCTGACGGAGTTAAACCTCATTATATTCCAGTAATGGATGATAGGTTACCTGGTCACTGTGGCTTATTTAGACCTACTCAACTTGATTTGAATGAAGTTACGTTTTACTATTCGGACTTGCTCAGATTAGTAATGAAGAGCTTATCTAATTTAGTTTATAAAGCTAGACAAACTGTGAGATGTAAAGGTCTGATATTAGGTCCGTTAGATAACTCTATAGGGGTTACTCTTGAATTCTCTACAGATAAAATCGGAGAATACTATTGGAGAACTTATGAATTTGATAGTACAGGTAGACTTGAAAGATCATATGAAGAATATAACTTTAATTTCAAACCTGACTATATGCTTAAGTTAATCAATAGATGGTCAGCTGATATCCGTAAAGAGTATCGTCTTAAGACCTCACCAGAAGGTTCAAAACCTTAGTATTGGGAAATGGGGAATTCAAGATACTATATAGATGCCGCTGAAAACGGACTTAAAAATAATCTAAGGTATAATGAATATATCTTAGATTCCTTACCTTATAAATATCAACAAGAATTCAAGCAGTTACTTTCTAAAATGAGAAAATTTGATAAAGGACTGCTTAAGATTGGTGATAGTGTCGTAGAAGATCTTGTAATAATGCTTCCAGCAATTTATGAACCAACGAAATCAATGTATTTCAGTAGAAATCCTGGACGTTGGATTATTCTTACAGTTGGTGGAGCTGACACAACTGGATCTGATACTCTCTTGACCTATGATCGAATTACAGAAAAGATGATAGTTCAAGATGATGAAGAAGATATATTATCTTCTTGCGATACAATATTAAGTGCCCTAATATGTATAGTTGAACTCAGATATCTCGATCTTAAATCTCATCGGGATTTTGGAGGTGAAGAATTAGAACGTGGATGGGAATTATTTAACAAAATGTTTAGGTAAAATAGTCATGGATTATACCAAATTAAAAGAAGCTGCTAGTCAGTTTTATCTTCATACCGATCCAAATATTGGAACTATAATGTCAGATGAAGAATATGATCAGTTAGCAAAACAATACGAAGAAGAAACTGGTAATTCGGTCAAGTCACTTGTAGATTGGCCTGAACAGTTAGTTCTTGATAATGATCCTGAAGATGCACTTGAGAAAGATATCGTAAAAGATAACAATCTCGAAGCAGCAGTTACTGATATGTTCGTCGAGAATGGCCTAGCTCATAAATATGGTGGTAGACCATTTAACTATGCTAATCTCAAATATGATGGAGGTGGGATTAAACTGGTTTATGATGAACATGGAAGACTTCAGAGAGTACAATCTACCCCTGATGAAAAGCTCGGAATAATTCGTACAGAACAGTTTTGGGATATTGTACCGCATCAGATTGATCCAAGTCTTGGAATTAAATCTATTCGTGGTGAAGTTCTTGTTGATGCAGGAGTATATGGAAAGTTAGCTCGTAATAAAGCTAATGGACTTATTAACTCTACCGTCAACCAGGATGAGATTCCTCGTGAAGCTTTCATTCGTTGGTATAAATTATCGTACTTCGATGGTAACTGGTCACTTCAACGTCAGATGGGAGATACTTATTCTATTCCTGATATTGCAAGAGATAGACGTCGTAGAATTAGTTATGACTCAGATCAACTTGGGACATTTCACGATGTTATATTCATTCATGCAGAATATCTTGAAGCAAATGAAGTTCCTCTTGATGCAATCTGGACTGAGAATGGTACAGGTCACAAGTTCCAATGTGATGGTGTAGTAGTATATACTGATATGGCTGGTATTCGTGGAAAGAAATTCTACTTTACGGACTCGTCAGTTACTACTGTTGTGGATATCATGTGGAATCAGCAGTCTAATGGATCATATGCAGCAGTTCTTAAACTTGAACCAATAACTATCGATGAGAAATATGTCAAGCAGGTTTCAAGTGGTGGAGTCCGTAATATGATGGGACTGGCTGACAATTCACCAGGTGCTATGGGAATCGGAGCTAAGGTAAGAGTAATCCTTGCTAATACTACGATTCCTAAGGTAGTAGAAGTTCTTCAAGAATCACATGACTTCAATTTTCCTAAATGTAAGTGTGGTTACCAGATGGATGAAAAGGACTGTTTCGGTGCTACGCTCAAATGCGGTAATAAAGATGTCTGCTGTGATAAAGTGGAAAAATGGTTACCTGAAGTTGCACAGTGGTTTGTTGACGAAACTTCCTGGGGTGAAGTAGATCCGATTTTCTCAGTACTTAATGCTATGAGAAGAGCTCCTCAGTGGTTTGGATATGTATTCCATATTGATCGTTGGGATCCGTATGATCAGTTTAAACATAATGGTGATGATCATTATGTATTATCTGGAGCTTCAGATGATGATGGAAACTGGCTTAATGAAATAGCAAAAGGTTTCCATGGACCTGGAAGAAAGTCTTCATTGGAACAGCTGGAGAGATGGTGTACAAAAATGTATAATTTCTCTGAGTTACAGTGGGAAAATCTTTTAATCAATATGGCTTCAGGACTTGAGGTTCTACATCGACTTAATGAAATGCAATCAATTGATAAAATTAAAGAGTACCTAAATAATTATAATAATTCATAATGAAATTAGAGTTAAACCTAGTAAAAAGTCCGCAGATTGATTCAAGGACTGTAAAGTTCCTTGCTCGTAATAGATACGAAGTCGCAAGTGAACCAGAAGTGATGGATGCTATCCAGAAATTTATAGCTGATAATATCAGCACCTTTACAGCTGCCCTTACAAATCAAAGACTCGTTGCTCAGTTGGAACAACTTAAAGATCTCACAGTTTCTCAATTCCAAGGATTGCGGTATATCTTGGCTATGAATGGCCTTGATATCTGGTACTTTGCGGTTAAAGAAGGTGAGGTAAATGAGTCAGAAGTTCCAGATGATATAATTGAGTATACAATTCTTGATAATGATCAAATGTCCTATGGATTTATTCCAATGGCATTCCGTTTTGTACAGCCTAGATCAGAAATGAGTATCTCCGCAGTATATCAAGAAATTGTATCTGCATTTGGACTATTTGAAGGTTCATTCTATGTTGGTATGAAGAATCCACTAAAAGCTTCTATTGACACAGTTGTTGAATCTGAGAAGATTCTAGGTGTAGCTCCAAAGTCATCTACAACCTACATTAATTCTATCCTTGAGTATCTACATAAGGATATGAGAGCTATTACTAATTAGTATGGCAGGATATCGAGAAACATTCACAAGGCTTCAGAATGATCTCGAGAAATTCAATCCTAATGAACTAATTATAGTGGTATATGATAAGACTGCCCATACATTGACCTTAAATCAGATTGGGCAGTCTATCATTTTATCATATATTAGTCCATATTTCTTACCAAAGAAAGGATTTAAACTCGGAGTTCTAAATCAAAGAGGTTTAGCAGAACTTAAATATTCTCTCCAGGAACTTCTAAAAAATAATCTTATAGATGAAGGAGTTTTCATTCCAGACTTGATGACTCTACAGACTGACTGGTATAGATTCTTTGGGTCGGCATCACAAGCTCCAATTCCTGAGAAAGTATTATCTCTTAAGTATGTTAATATCACCTCCAAATTATGGGTACGATATACTTGTATTCACTACAATCACAATAGTAGAATATTATATAAAGTACTCACTGAGCCTAAGAAAGCTTAGAGCTCGAAAGTTCTAAGCTTAGCCTATTTATTATTATGCTTGTTGTACCTGTAGGATATAAAGTAAAGTTTAATTTAAACGGACAGGTCCTCGAAGGAATAGTAACTAGATATATGGTTCCAGGTTATATATTTAAGCATATGCCTGGAGGAGATAATCGGTTACGATACTGTATAGATATTCTTAGTCATCCACGAAATAATTGTGTCATTTTTGAAGATCAATTAATTGATCCAGATTATGATAAATTATGTAATGATCAAGAATATCTAGATCAAATGAAATTAAAGTTTCAAAAATTTACAGATGTATCAAAAAGGCATCATAACTAAGTGTACTAAGGATAATCTTGTTAAACTGCTTGATAAGGTTATTCCGACTTATTGTAAAGGAATGTTACATGTTAAAAATGGGTATATAGTAACTACCCGTGCATTAACAGTTAAGATTCAAACCTTTACACAACAGTTATTCAATCCAATTGATCAGGATGACATAATTGTTCTTGATGGTAAATATACAATCTATCAAGAATCTAGAACTATTGAGTTTCCAAATAAATTAAAGTTAAAATATTAATGAAACTAGAATTCTATAATGCTGCGGCATGGACTGAAGACATGCTTCCAGCTATTGAAAATCAGAAAATCCTAAATGAAGATGGGAAAGATCTGATGGGATTTGATGTGGCTCTTAAGTGGGGCAAAGAAGGTAATCTATCAACTGGATTGATTCAACTTCCTTTTGACTGGGAAGATAAACTCGCTAAAGCTGGCGCAGTTAAATTATCTGAAGATATCCGTTATTATATTCAAAATGAAACTGAACTTCACTATTATTATAAAGAATTTGCTTTATCTAATAATGAAGCTTTTGTAGTCATTTATGTGGATAGGCCTGATTGTAATGGTAATGAGATTATCTGCAAACCTGAAGCTGAAGAGTTCCTTAAGTCAGTTGAATTTTAATCAATACCCTTGGCAATAATGCTGAGGGTTTAATTTTTGTTTATTATGAAACTTCATGATTATATTCTTCCTAAAAATTTAGTAGAAGCTTTCAATGATGTTAATCCACTTGAAGAAATTAAGAAGTTTTTAGTTGGATTTGATAAAGCATCACAGTGTGATTATTTACCTCATTTAAAAGATGAGGAATTAATGTCATTTATTGATATTCCAAAAGAAAAGATGTTATTTGGTGAAATTTGTAATCTTAGTCATGGTGACTTTGATTATGATGTACTTAATCCTTGTAATGATTATTTTTGTGAATGTCTATTTGGATCACGATTTGATCTTGAATTTATATCTATTAATAAATGTGATAGTAAGCAGATTAATATCAAGTACCAGGATACTAATAAACCTATACGTAGATTAATCGAGAAAAATAATATTACACTTAAAACTAGAATAATTATTATTTATAAACTTGGTTGGTCTGCTGGACAAAGTGGTGATCCTTGGTATTTCGTAATGAATTCTGATGACTTGGAGATCCTGTGCGATGAATTATTTGAACAAGGTAAGTATCTTCATGCGGATAACTTTAGTAATTATTTAGCTGCTAGAATAGCTGAAAATTATTATCAGTTAAAAGTAGTACATCATAATACTTTTGATTCAATAGATAATACTAAAGATTATATTAATGATATCATAAAATCTCGTCATTTAGGTGAGTATCACTGGTGGGAATCTGAGTAAATTTTAGCTAATTTTTCAGGCGGTTTAACAAGGCTGAACGCCTTATATATGAGTGTGTGTAATATGGGAAAGATATGTTCCAATTTTACACGTCTCATAAGAATACCCAGTGCTGATAGGAATATCGGTACTGGGTTTATTCTTTGTCAACTGAAGTTTAATTTCATAAATCAATTATCATCATGAAACAAATTATCAACTTTGTTAAGCAAAACTTGAAACTTATCTGGTTCGCAGTTGCATTCTTCTGCTTCCTCTGCAGTCTCAATGGTCCTAGATTCTGGTGGATCGCATTCCAAATTTCCATCGCTCCAATTACCATTACTGCAATGGTTGTTTTCCTCGGTGCAGGTCTTTATGCTGCGTATCTCATAGTCAAATGTATCATTAAAGGTTCTTGGAAAGAATTTGAAGAACTTTTTAATGAAACAAAATAATTCATAAACCTTCAAAACCAATCACTACTATGGCAAAGTCAGAGTGGGAGGAGTATCAGGAACTCCAACAATTAATCTCTAATAGAGTTGAGAGCATATTCAAAGCTCATGCTATTCCATTTGAGCGACTAGATAAATATACTCAGGATCAGATTAAAGATGCAATGAAAGAAGCATTTACATCTGGTAGAGCTCATGGAATTTCAGAGGCATATTACACTATGCATGAAGAATCAAATCCAGATTCAAAATAACCTTTAAAACCAATTACCATGTTTAGGGTCAAAAAACTTAACGTCGAAACTATGCAGACAGTCGACGCGTATCCTCAGCAATTTTCTACTGCAGAGTCCGCTCGCAAGTATATGGAGTCTGAGCTCCAGAAGTATGCAGAGATGCATCATGCTAACCTTCTGAAGGTTATTGGAGGTTCAATCCTCCTGACCTTCAAAAAGAAGAATGGCACTGAAATAAAGCAGTCATATTTTGTGACTGCTTAGCCGAAACCTTGGAATTCGATAAAAGTCGGGTTCTGAGGTCGTCGAGACAGTTGTTCTACTCGACCTGACGATGGCAGAACTATCGATTTAAAACCAATTACAAAATGAAAAAGAATATTACTAGATTTGAAGATCTCAGATTAAATGGGCTTAGATTCAGTCTTGAGTTTGGATTTTTTATTGATGTAAGTCCATTAAATGCAGTCAATCAATTTATTCCATTTACCGGATTCATCAAAAACTCTGATCCTTTAGAAACTGCAATGAGAATCATTAACTGGGGTGGAACTAAAAAGAATAAATGGTATTGTTCGATCAATTTTCATAGACTTTTACTTAATAATAAATTAAAGTTAGATGGGATAATTGATTCGATAATACTTTATCCATTACGTAATTATGTAACTATTAATTTCGTTGGATATGAATCTGCATCAATATCAATTAATGTCAATTCTATGAAGCAGATATCAACTGGATCTCCGGATGAATTCATTGATCCTAGAAAATATTTAGCTAAATAAACCAATTACAATTATGGATACTTCTAACTTTAAACAAGAAGTCCTTAACCTCATCAAGGAGGAAGGTTTTGGAATGACGAACTCGGGTAGAGCTCAAGGGCATGATATGAAGTATGACCTCAATAAGCTCTTTGAAGTGCAAGGACTAAGATCTGACATGACTCTCAAAGAACTAGTTCTTGAGGTCATTAAAGATTCTAAAGTCATGGAATGCGATCCTGGGTTCACGTTTGCACGAAAAATGCAAGACCTTGGATCCGTAACTTATATCTATGCATCTGAAGAATAATCCTTTCATCAATAGGGTATGGTTCTTAAGTTGTACTAATTAGATAACTAATAAAACTTTAAACTCTTATATTATGGCAAAATTACATGTAACTAGAATTAAGGATTTCGATAGGGAAATCTGGTATGATTATGATATGGAGATTCCTGATTCTTGTATTAGCGAAGATTCCAATGGATTCCTTGAGATTGATCTTACTGAATTTAAAGGTTATCCTAATTCCAATATATGGAGAGGAAATGCTATAGGACATGATAACTTGACTCTTGAGTACAAAGGTAAAGTATATAATGGGTTGACTAATCCAATTGGAGATTGGTATGAATGTCATAGCGCTACTTTTGATTCCAGTGATTCACCGTTTAGAAGAATCGCAAATATTAAATTTTAAACTCTTATATTATGAATACCTCTAACTTCAAACAAGAAGTCCTTAATCTCATCAAAGATGAAGGTTTTGGAATGACGAACTCGGGTAGAGCTCAAGAGCATGACATTGAAACTGGTGTGAATTCTGAATATCTAGTAGATCGATGAGTAAATATACACTCTCAAAAGTTCTCTGGTGGATTCAGAAAGCTGCTAGTAAGAATCTCTATGTTACCTTTGATGTTGAAGGTCATCAATATGATCCTGAAACTGGATGGGATTTCGGTGTAATCGATCCTCTCCACTTCAGTATCCATGGTGAGTATATCATTACCGAAGGGTATAGTCTCAAGATTTACATTAGGGATATTACCTCATTATCCTTATGTAAATTAGAATCTGATAAGAATGGGAGATCAAAGATCATCCCAGTTCATTAAATGTATTTCTGTGGAGGTGAGCAGTTAGTACCTGCTTACCTTGCAACTCTACTGCCAGTGCGGACAAGTACTGCTAACCAAACGAGGAGTCCAAAGGTATACCTTCAAATAAACATTTAACGTTAACAAGCCATGGCAAAAACCAACTACATCGTCATGGAGGATGGCAGTGAGACTGCCATACTATCCACCGCTAACTTGGCAGAAGCTAAGTTTGTATTCTTTAGAAATCTCCTTAGGGGTAAAACGATGGTAATTAAGACTAATTCGGAACCCGTAGGGACTAAGATGACTCCAAATGATCTGAAAATTATTGAAGATTATCTGGAAACTCCTATCACAAAGTGTATTGGAATGGAAGTTCTATTCTCTCTAATAGAACGACTAGAAGATCCATTTCTTACACCAATCCTTCATCCTAAAAAAGGTGTAATTTCTGGGAAGCAATCTGAACTAATTTCCAGGTTGGCGGTAAAGTTATTTACTGGGAGTAATATCAAGTTCCAAACTTATTTCAAAAAGTACTGGCGACTTGAAGTATTTCCGGTGAAAGAAATAACCTCAGGTTTGATTTTCACTAAACGTGGAATCATCAAATTCTGAGTCCTTTACTTTGCATTCAACTCCATTCGTCGAGAGATGCGTGGAGTTTTTTTTTTGAAACATTTTTAAAACCAATTACAATATGTTACAAGAATTTATTCAGCAAAACATGATAAGGATTCCAGGAGGGCAGTTATCCTATCCAGGAATTAATAATTATGAAAAAGAAGTAATCACTTTTAATAAACCTAGGATACTTATAACAAGTAACTTTATTTCTAGTACTAGAGAATTAGTGGATACATTGCTAGGAGTTAATGAAAATAATGAAGAATTAATACTCATAGCTAAAGGAATTTATAAAGATCCTTTTTATACTCTAGTAAGAAATAAAGAACGTGGAACTTTAAAGGTAATCTTGATTCAAGCTCCAAAAAATAAAGATGGAAAAGTAAGATCAGGTCTTCTTAAAAAAATTGCACAAGTTACTAATAGTTTCTTTTTTAAGCAAAGGACTAAACTCGATAAATATCCATATTTTAAACTCGGCAAAGCTGAAAAGGTCATTATCACTAAAAATGATACTACTATAATAATATAATATCATAAAAAAAAAAAACCAATTACAATCATGAAAAAAATTTTTTCTTTTCTGACGATCATTGACTTGATCCTCACTGCATGTATCATTGTACCAGTAGCACTTCTTACCAAATCTTGGATGTGGAGCATTATTGCGTACTGTATTCTTGTACTGGTTAAAGTAATGTTCCTCGGAAGTATCATTGCTAAAATTTTTAGATAATGTTACTTCAGATAACAAATAAGTGTTATATGAACTGTGAGCATTGCTTACAGTCATCTTCTCCTGAAGGTGCACATATGGACTATGATACCTTCAAACATGCTATGGAATTCCATAAAGCTATCGGAGGGCCAGTTATAGTTTCTGGAGGTGAGCCAACCCTTCACCCTGACTTCTTTCAGATTTGTAAAGATCTAGAAGAAGAATGGAAGGTGCCATTCACAGTTTGTACTAATGGCAGTTGGTTCGATAATGATGAGATTAAAGATCAAATCAGACAGATTGTTAAATTCCATCAGTGTATCGGAATTCAGGTTTATTCCAATCCTAAGTGGTATAAGCTGCATAGTGAGACTATCAAACATCGCAATCTTTTCAATCACATTCCGAAATGTCATCTTGAGGTCACAGATATTAGATCTATGGAGGATCTTGGTAGGGCGAGGACCTCTGCGAGAGCTCAAGAAGAAATCGAGAGGAATCCATATGCTATGAGTTGTATCAATCCTGCACTTACAGCTGCACAGGCTACAACAATTGATACACTTAAACTTGGATTTGCACAAATGCAACTTAGAGGTACAGGAAACTGTAAACCTTTGATCGATTATCTTGGATATGTTCATCTAAGTGAATCTCACCACTGTCCTTCTGTGGGAAATGTAGTAATGGATGCACATCGAGATATTCTTGAGAATATGATGAAATTCAAGCCATGTGGATCATGTAAGAATTTCAAGCAATTCCTTAAGAGTGATAAACCTCAACATGTATTGGCACGTAAAATTCTAGGCTATGAATAAGGAATCAAAGTCAAGAAAAGAAATTGAGCAAACAACTCGTCAGAAAGTCGCTCATCAGTATAATGAACGGATTGATAACCTGAGGTCACAGTTATCTGATCTGAGAAAAGAACTTGAGTCTGAACGTTCAAAACGAATTCAACTAGAACATGAGAATTCTGAACTCAAGGAGAAACTCTGTACTCAAGATGACTGGATTGAGAGAATGCAAGAGTTCGTGAATATGCCTGATGATATGAGGAAGAAGGAATTTGAAAAGATGAAGATGGATCAGGAGTCTTCAATCAAATTCAAGCAGTTCATGGAATCCCCTATCATTAAAATGTATCAACATTTATTCAATTTATAAAACCAATCACAATGAAAACAATTAAGCTTAAAGTTACTGTACAGGTTCCGGATAACTATGAAATTGATGAACCTGAGTGGCTTCTTAGTGATGCAGTTGATTATCGTAAGCCAGAGATCGAAATCGAAAGTGTAATTAAAATTTCTGAGTAATGAAAAGATCTATTAAAATCACCGTCATAGTAGATGTTCCAGAGACATCATTCTTTCCATCGGACATTACAAATGATCGACTCGAATCTCTCGCAGTAGATGGAATCAAAGATAATTTTGACCGTAACTTCAAAGATAAATATGGTCATAACATGAGTTACTGCGTTGAGGTAAAATCCTGTGTAAAATAAATTTAATGCTATTCAAAGAGCTAAAGCTCCAACTAATTTTAAAGAAGCTTGGAAAGTAACTTCAAGTGGTAATAAAGTAGTTGATATTGTTAATGCTCCGATGAGAAGTGCATCTGCTGCTGGAATGGCTTTAGCTGCTAAATTACGTAAAAAATGAGTAATTTAATTCAATATACAAAAGAATTTTCAAAGCATACATTTGTTGATGTTGTAAAAGCTCGTAATTCTCACCTTAAATTAGGTGGAGCTAAAGAAGTCACAAATTTTGAAAATAAATTTAATGCTATTCAAAGAGCTAAAGCTCCAACTAATTTTAAAGAAGCTTGGAAAGTAACTTCAAGTGGTAATAAAGTAGCTGATATTGCTGGAGCGCCTTTTAGAGCTGCGACTGCATCTGGCTTAGCTTTAGCTGCTAAATTACGTAAAAAATGAGTAATTTAATTCAATACACTAAAAACTTCTCTCGTGAGAAAGTTTCTCAAAGTGACATGAATAAATTATCTGAACTTATTAAGAAATACGAAAAATGAAAAAAGATAAAGAGAGTGTCGATCGGACTCTTAAAGAATCGATCATTAATAAAGGGTATCTCGAAGTCCGGCAGGGAATCGATGATGTCAATGCAAGAAATCTGAAGGATAAGCTTCAGAGAATTATCCTTCACGGCAGTACCAAAGAAACTTTGACTGCCAGTGAATTTTCAACTGCTGAGACTATGATCACTGAAGGTGTAAAACATCAGAGTCAGGTTGCAATGCAGGTTACTCAGAATCCAGAAATGGAAGATAATGATGATCGTGGAATTCAGATGATTAATATTCTGAAACCTTACGTTAGACTTTACTAATATTAATTTTCAAAACCAATTATCATGAAGAAAATTTTCAAATATGAAATTACAGATGCGAATCTTGCTGATGTAGTAAAAATCGAAATGCCATTAGATCACAAGATCCTATCTGCAATCAAAAATCCAAATGAAAAATTTGGAATCTGGATTTATGCAATAGTTGATCCTGAGTCCGAAGTATGTAAAGAAAATATTTATGTAGTCGGAACTGGTCATCCTGCTGATAGGATTCAGAACAAAACTTTCATTGGAACTCTTCAGTTCGATCTTCCTAGAGGTAACTTCGTAGTTCATCTCTTCTGTGACCCTAAAGCTCACATTAATGATGATCTCTATCAAGAGGTTCCCAAATCAATATCAATTAGAATGGAGGGATTGATCTAATGGCACGGAAACCTTTATTTTCAATAGAGATGTCGGAAGGTGGAATGCAAAGAGTATTTGATGCATTCTATCGTAAAGGATCTATGTCAGCAGATATCCAACTTCTATTCCGTCAAGGAAGTGGATTGAAAATTGGATCAGCTCCTACTAAAAAGATTAAGGACTGGCTCATTCGAAATAGTTATCTGAGTAATGGACGTGGTCCTAATCAATTCAGAATCGATGGCTACTGGAAACCTAAAGAGGTTGCTAAGCAGTACTATGATTTTGTAATGGGCATCGGACCTAAAAAACCTGAATTAGTAGTAGTTCCTAAAATTACAGTAGTCAAAGAAACTATTGAAACTCAGGAAATCTTCAGTGATGCTACAGGATTCCCTTTGAAATGGATGAAGACTGAAGTTTACTTCATCAAAGATGGAGAATTCAATCATGGCACAGTTACTGGATTCCGTACTCTGGATGACATGGAAGGTATCGAGCTGCAGATTGACTGTACGACTTGGATTCCTAAACAGATTGCTTACAATTCACTTGAGGATTTTAAGAATATGATCGGGAATAAACTCAAGAAATTGTAGAGGCGGTCCAGCAGGGTTCTACGCCTTAAATTTGGATAATCGGAAATGAGGGGGATTTTATTCCTAATATCTATATCGTAAGTCCAAACATACTTCTCCTTCATCTTAAATCTCAGATAACTTAAACTGATAACCTACACTTGAGGAATACAGACTAAGACACCTTGTATGCGGGTAGGCGTTATCTGAGATCCCTAGGTCCCTTAGCTCAGTTGGTTAGAGCAAATGACTCATAATCATTAGGTCGTAGGTTCAAGACCTACAGGGACCACGAGATTCTTTATGAATCTTATTATTATGGTAATGAATCGAACCTCCATGGCTGTGAAGTGTTGGAGGTTATTTTTGGGAGCATAGCTCAGTTGGTTCAGAGCACTTGCCTTACAAGCAAGGGGTCACTGGTTCGAATCCAGTTGTTCCCACTAAGGTTGATGTCCAAGAAAATTAAATTAAAATGAAGTTGAGCAGTTAGAAGCCAGTGCTGAACTAGGAATTACTAGGGAGCTGGTATGCCCGTCTGCTTTGGATATCAACTTTTTGATCCTGTAGCTCAGTTGGTAGAGCACGTGACTTTTAATCACGGGGTCACGGGTTCAAGTCCCGTCGGGATCACTAAGTTTCCCTAATATTATTATATTAATTGTTATGTGGATAGGTTTAAGTGGACTAATCAATCTTAATATTAAAAAAGAAAAGATTGAGACTCTATTACCTAATGTGAAAGTATTTACTTTTAAAGATGCACAAATAGGAGATTTAGCAATCAAAATTGAGTTAGCTAATTGCAGAGAATTTGCTAAAAAATTCTTATTTGCATGGATTGAAGATTACTGCTGTATCGCATCAAATAATAATGTTGCTAAATTAATGGACATCTTAATTAATATTGGAAAAGAATATAGGATTGATACTACTGTGGTATTTGACTCATATTCATTTGAAGAAATTATATTAGGATTACGTTATGCATCCAGATATATTGATGGAGCGGTAACCATCGGCAATTACTTTGACATTAGAAATCAGATTCAAGCTGAGATATTTGAATATATTTGGAAAGAATCCGTTAAATCAGGAAAATGGAATCGAAATCCAAATTTCTGGAAAACAAATTGCAGTATAAATCAATATCTAATTTATGAAACAAATAGATATCTTCAGCTCATAGATGAAGAAAAAAAAACTGATAGTCAAAGGGTAAGTTAACAAGCTGGGAGAGCAGTGAATTCCAGTAATCAATCTAAGAAAGTCAGAAGAAAAGTACTCCTACTATCATTTAAAGTAGGT
>Ga0256869_1000392_pt1 | contig 17767 bp, 18 predicted proteins | sample RumenRJG_05RNA_FD_186096 | JGI IMG/M metagenome (GOLD analysis project Ga0256869, IMG submission 186096) | Metatranscriptome of bovine rumen microbial communities from Lethbridge, Alberta, Canada - Rumen RJG_05 (Metagenome Metatranscriptome) | ecosystem: Host-associated > Mammals > Digestive... | reverse complement strand
ATTTTATTTATGATAAAAAGAAAAAATCAAGTTAGTGTCTATGATGTAGCATTATTTGGAGTAGAAGCTCATGTTGTAGATCATTCAGATGCCTGTAAAGTTGTCCTTGAACACTTAACCAATACTAGCTCTGGATGTCCTCGTTATAGAGCAATTATTATTCTAGCTAACAATTTTAATGCTGTATATGAATTCACTGGTCATTATTTGTCTGAAAAACAAGAAGTTGAGTTTATTGTTGGAGAATATCTAAAAGAAGTTTATAAGCTAAATTAAATGGAGATAAATTATGGAAACAATATATTTACCTAGTAAAATTGTTGAAGAACATCATGTTACTATTTATGATAAAGTAACTTTAAATTATGTATTTAAATATAATGATGATATGAAACCTTGTGGTTTTGATTTTCATCCTGATTATGATGATACTATAAAAATATTAGAAGAAGCAGCTGACTTTAATGATTTAGCCATAAATGGTAATAAAGATAATTTAGTTGATTTTGTTTTATTATTGATTAGTGATACAAAGGCTACTTATGAGGATGTTCTTAACAGTATTTTAGAAAATGATACAATTAGAAGAAATCTATTACTAGAATTTGAAGATAAAGCAAAAGAACAATTTTTAGAAGCTTTTGAATATTGGTTTATGGATGATGAAGAAGCATTAGCAGATTTTTACGAAGAGGAGATTATTTAATATGAAATTTCATTTAGAAAGAGCTATTTACGATAGAGCGCCTTTTTCAAAGGAAACTTATCGTGTTTATGATTATGAAGCACCAAGTCTAGAAAGAGGTTATTTAGATTTGCTTGACTATTGTAATGGCTATTGGGATGAAGAAGAGTTACTTAGTGATTTAGAAGAAAATGGCGAACCTTTACCAAAAGGTGATGACTTATTAGATTTAATCGTTGAATCATCTATTAATGGTGACGGAGCTGACGATATTATTTATCTTACGGTAGATGGAAAAGTTAAGATTGATAATCGTGAAGCTTATGATCTAGACAACATTCCTGAAAATGAATTAGAGGCTTGGGAAAGATTGGGTAGACATATTGACGATGAGTTTAAAAAATATTATTTATAAAAAATTAAGGAGATATTTATATGAGTACAAGAAGTGCTATTGGTCTTAAATTAGCTGATGGTAAAGTAAAAGCTATTTACTGTCATTGGGATGGATATTTAGATGGTGTTGGAAAAATACTATGTAATTATTATAAAGATGAAGAAACAATTAAAAAATTATTAGATTTAGGAGATTTATCTGGATTAGGTAAAATCCCTGAAGTTGATGAGACTTATTGGGATGCATCAAAATTCCATCATAACTATGATCTATGTTCAACTTATGCTTCTAGAGGTGATGAGGACACTGAAGCTATAACTTTTAATAATGAAGAAGAATATTTAGATTATTATGATTTATCAGTAGACTATATTTATTTATTTAAAGATGGAAAATGGTATTATTATACATTAGATCTTGAAGATTTCACACCTATAGAAAAACCTGCAGAAAAAATAGAAGAAAATTTAGAAGAAAAATATGAACCATGGTTCTCAAATAAATCTGTAATTGAAAACATAATTAATTGTTACTATTATAAAGATGAAGAAAGGACACCATTAACTGAAGAAAATCTTGATGATCGAAGAGTAGATAAAATATCTTTAGATTACGGATACGATATAAATAAATTAAAAGAAGTTTTAATTGAAAACACTAAATCAGCTTAATAGCTGATTTTTTTATACTCAATAGCTAAATTAAATGATAGATAATAAAGGAGTTTTTATATTATGAATATAAAAAAATTAAATTCATTAAAAGAAAATAAAGTTTTAAAAGAAGATGACACAACTTTAGGAAAAGCTATAGATGCTTCACTTAAACCAGACAAAATACAAGGAAAATTAGAAAAAGAATTAGATAAAGCTTTAAGAACAAATCTTAGAGTTCAAAGATTTGGTGCTGGTGACTATGACAATATTTTACTAGTAGGTGAGGCTGGTATTGGTAAAACTGCTAGAGTTAAACAATGGGCAAAGAAAAATAATATAAATTTAGTAAATCTTCCTGCTTCAACATTAGACCCAACAGATTTATCTGGAACAATTACATCAGGAGAACCTGATGAACAAGGCAGAAGATATGCTTTTAGATTACCTTCAACAGAACTTAATGACTTAGATAAACCAAGATCTGTATTATTCTTAGATGAATTTAATAGAGCTAGACATGATGTAAGAGGTGTTCTTTTAAAATTAATTCAAGAGCATGTTATATATGATTCAAATGTTCCAGGACATTATAGATATGTACCAAATTTCTTATTTACTATTGCAGCTATCAACCCAAGCGATATGAATTATAATACTGATCAACTTGATGCAGCAGAATTAAGTAGATTTAGAATAGTTATTCTTGGTTATGAATATCAACCATGGTTAGATCATTTTATAGAAGAACAAGATTCATTCTTACAAAAACTTGATCCAGAAAATCCAGAAGATAAAAAAGAAATTTTAGCTATAGAAGGAAGAAAAAAATTAGCTTCAACTTTGTTAAATCCAAACAATGGTTTTACATTTAGCTCATCTCAAGAAATAGCAGCAGCTGGAAACAGTGGTAGTTCTACAGGTCAAATTTCTTCTCCTAGAGGTTTAACTCAACTCTTAAATGCTTGTGATGGAACAAAAGAAGAGTTTCTAGATATGTGGCCACAATCAATGAATCGTGACCAATTACCAATGATAAAAAGAATATTTGCTAACTATAAAGATATAGAAGATAAAGCAACTGATGTTATAACAAAAAGAGATACTGAATCAAACGTTTTTAACAAATCCTCTTCTATCAGAGACAGATTAAAACAAGCTGGAGTACTTGGTAATTAATTTGAAAGGAACTTTGTAAACTATGGCAATGACTCGAAGAGAAAAAGCAGCTAAAGAGCAATTGCTTGATGTTCTTTATGCCGATGGCTATGGAAAGACATATGGAACTTTGTTAAAATTTTTTGATATCCATTTAACTAAAGATCCAGATGTTGTAGCTTACATAAATGTAAATAGAGCTGAAATAACAATAAATGAAAATTTAAATATTGATCAAGTATCAATGGTTGTTAGACATGAAATTTTACATGAATGGTTAACTCATAAATTAAGACTTAGCAGATTACTTGGTAGAGATATTTATAAACAATTCATGGATATGACTCCAGAAGAATTGGCTCAAGTTCAAGAAGATGATGAGTTATATAAGGAAATTTCAAATGAGGCTGGTGATTATGAAATATCTAATTTAGGTTATACTGATAAAGATAAATATATAGCAAAGCATTTAAAACTAAATGGAAAAGAAGTACAAGGTTTAGTTACAGACATTGATCATCCAGAGTGGGTTAACTATACTTTTGAAGAGATTTTTAAAGAATTAGAGAAAGAATTAGAAAAACAAAAGAAAAATCCACCACAACCACAACCACCAGAACCTCCACAACCACCAAAACCACCTAAAGAGTACTCACCTGAATTTGTAGAAGCCTACACAAAAATTATAAATAAGTATGATGATGATAAATATCCAGATGAGTTCTTACAAAAATTATCTAATGCTTTATTATCAGGAAAAGTTAGTTTTGATGATGCATTAGACTTAAGTTATGATGAGTTAAATAATTTATTATCATAACTTAACATAGGATGATAATGATTTAACTCAAATTCAAAAATATGATAGGAGATATTAAATACTATGAATGATACAATTTTAGGTGCAAGTACAGCGTTACAAGGTATAATACAAGCCAGACAAGGAGGCGGAGGCGGAGGAGGTGGCCAACCTAGTAATTTACCTCCTATCCGTATACAGCCAACATTTGTTGATGGTGAAGGTGAAAAAGGTAAAAAACTGAATATAGGAGATGAGGGGAATAAAGAAACCCAAGAAAAAGAAGAAAAAGAAAGACAAGCTCAAATCGAAAAAGAGAAAGAAGAAGATAGAAAAAAAGGTTCAGAAAACTCTGAACATGAAGAAGAATCAGAAGAAGAATTTGAAAACACTGATTTAACCGATGAAAAAAGAAGAGAAGTAATAGATAAAATTCTTAACGATCCTGCTTATATTAATGCTGTATTAGATGATTTATCAGAAAGAAAAAGAGCTTCACAGTTAAAACAAGCAGAAAAAGAAGCCCAAAAATATAGAAATAATCCTGTAACACAATTTCAACTATCTTTAAATAGAGCTTTAAAAAAACAAACATCTGAAAAGCGTAGAGACAGTTGGAGTGTAATGAATAGAAAATATGCCGGAACAAATATTTTAAAACCAGGTCGTAGAATTGAAGAAACTTCACAAATACCTATTATCGATGTATTTTTTGATCAATCAGGATCCTGGAGCGATGCTGATGTTAAATTTGGTGAATCTATAATTTCAAGCATCGTAAATAATTATGTTAGAAGAAGAAAAATAAGATTAAGACTTTGGTATTTTGCTAATCATGTTCACGAAAAAGCCGGTGATGCAAGAGCAGAAGGAGGAACATCTGCTGGTCCAGAAATTGTTTCTTTTATAAATAAAAATAAACCAGATAATGTAATTATTATGACTGATGGTGATACTGATGGTGATGAATATTCTTCAGCTACTATTCCAGGATATTTATGGATATTATGGAGAAGTCAAAAACCAACCGATATTGTCAATGCCATAAATGCTAGATCAGGTAAAGAATATTTTGATATTACCCGCTACTAATCTTTAAACAAACAAAAAATTAATTATTATGAATGATAAAAGCAGTACAAAATTAACATACAGCTATGGAGGTCCTGTATATAGATTTAATCGTATATATAGTGATTATTGGGAAGCTTATACTGAAGCTGTTTCTTTAAAACAAGCTATTAATAATTTTAACTTTAAAGCTAAAAAAGCTTTTGGTTTCGCAAATACTGCTAACATTCATATTGATCCAGATTATGTAGTTTGTGAGGATAACTACCCAGAAGATACAGAAGTTGAAGTATGTCAAAATTGTGGTAATATTCTGAATGATGCAGGTGAATGTCCTTTATGCGATTTGCATGATGAGTCTGTTTTAGATGAAAAACTTGAATCTGAAGAATTATTTTCTATGACACCTTATATGTTAAGAAATGATGGTAAATTGTTAGAATGTGGAGAATTACATCCTTATATTAAAATGTCTAATAGTACATCATATGAAACAAATTTAAAAACATTAAATAATCATTTAGATTTTCTTGATTGGTTTTATAATAATACTTTAAACGATGAAACAAAAGAATTAATCGAAGAATTTAAAAAAGAACCAAGCGAAGAATTAATGAATCTTTTAAATGATTTAACAAATCAAGAGTTTTGTAGAGTTAGGACATCAAACTATAAAGTAAAATATGGTGGAGATAATGGTCAAATTTATTTTAGAATAAGCTCAACAGGTTTTAACTGGTTTGATTTAATTTGGAATATTGTATTTAAGTATAGTAAAGATATAAGGGAAGTAACAGTTATGAAAGATAAACAAACATTTGGCGGTAAAGAATTTGAATATTATTATGATCATATGCCTGTTGATGAATTTTTAAGTTTAAAAGGAAACCCTGTTATCGAAAGCTATGAAGAAGATAAAGATAGAATATTTAATAAAACTAATACTGAAAAACATAATACATTAAAACCATATCAAGATGCATTTGAAAAACTTACTTCAGATTGGCAAGATTTAAAATTAGATGATAATAGTTTTATTGAAGAATGTAATAAACTTTTAACTGAATTAGATAATATAGATAAATCTAAAGTTTATGATGTAGAATTAGCAACATTACAAAATAATATAAATAATTTTATTAAAAGGGTTTCTAAAATAAATAAGTTAGTTTCTAAACAATTAGAAGAAACAATAGAAAAACATGATATATTAAATCCTAAATTATTTGAAAATAATGAGTTAAAAGAAGAAATAGCTGATAAGTTAGAAGAAATTGCTTTAACTTTTATTGATCAAGTAAAAGATGATGAGATACAAATTGATTTAAAAGATATTGTTATTGTTGGTAGTAATGTAAACTATAATTACACTAAAGATAGTGATATTGATTTACATATTATTGTAGATTCTACTAATATTGAACCAGAAAAACTTTATGCTAAAATTTATGATTTAGAAAGAAGTAATTTTAATAGTAATTATGATATTTTTGTTAAAGATATTCCTGTTGAAATCTATGTTGAATTAGATGAACCAAAAGGTATATCTGGCGGCATTTATTCATTATTTACTGGTTGGGTTAAAGAACCTGTTCAAAAAGATATACCTGATATTGATCAAGAAGCTTTTGAAAAATTATTTACAGAATGGGAAGATAAATATTTTGCTCTTCTTGATTCTACTGATGATGAAGAAGATATAGATGTGAAATCTAGATCAGAAAGAATAGATGAATTTATAGATAATTTATATGAGTTAAGAAAAGAGTCTATAGCTAAAGATGGAGAATTTGGATTAGGTAATCTTGTATTTAAAGAATTTAGAAATTTAGGTTATTTAGATAATTTAAAAGAATTAAAGAAACAAGAAAAATCTAAAGAACTCAGTCTTAACTAAATACCTTTAGGAATATTCAAATATTTTAAATACAGCTTTCACTGTATTTTTTATAAACATAAGCTAAATTAAATGAAGTAAACTAGAGGGATTATTTTACATGCAATTAAAAAATTATATAGAAGAAATCAAACTAGAATTAACTGGTGGAGTATTAGAGTTAGAAATAACTGATAACACTTTAGCTAGTATTGTAAACAGAGCTTTAAGAGAGGTTCAAAGATATATTGATATACCTAAATTAATAACTGTTCCTTATGCTGAATGTATTGATTTAACTGGATGGAAACATAGTTCTATAGTCAAAGTATATAGAACAGAAGGGTATACCGGAAACACAAATATGAATACTGATATACCAAATGATCCAATGTATATGCAACAATGGATGATCTATTCAAATGGTGGTAGTATGTATAACTTAGATAATTATGTTATGAATTACCTTTCTTACAATACTATGCTTCAAATGAGAAATACCTTATCAACAGATATGGCATTTAAAGAAGATAAATTAGGAAATAAATTATATATAAATTGCGCTTATGATGCACCAAAACAAATAACTATTGAGTATATTCCCGTTTACGATAGTGTAGAAGAAATTGAAGATGATTATTGGACAGATGTTATTCAAAAATTAAGTGTAGCATTAACTAAAGTAACTCTTGGTAGAATTAGATCAAAATTTACCCAAAGTAATTCTTTATGGACACTTGATGGTGAAACTTTATTAAATGAAGGAAACACAGAATTACAAGAAATAAGAGCAAGCTTAAAAGATAATATGACATTTATGTACCCAATAGATTAAGGAGATATTATGGACAAATTTTTTATTCAAAATGCATTTAAAACATTAGATGAAATCGACGCTGAGAAAAAGTTAGAAGCTGAAAAGAAAAACATTTTATCTGAAAAATTACCAAAAGATTTAGCTAAAGCTTATCGAAGAACTGATATTAGAGATAGATCAGGTTTTGATAAATCAGATATATTTACCGGGTATATAACTTCATCAACACCTAATAGAAGATCCGCTAAGTATGATTATGAAAATGCCTCATATGAGGAGGTAACTGCATTAGAAGCTAAAAAGATTATTAAAGATGGTGGTATTGAAAGTCTTAGATTTTTAGTCCCTTATTACTATAATACAGATGACTTAAGAGTTGTAATGTTTGATGAAAATGGAAAATGTATGACTGATGTAGAATTTCAAGATTCTGAAAGAAAAAAACGTAAAGCAGCTTATACAACTCCAAATATAATAGCAAATAGTGCTGTAAAAATATATAAAACAAACGAAAAAGATCTTGACTTAGGTTCTTATTCTACTAAATCTACTGTAAAGTCAGAATTTAAAGATTTATTTGATCCTGATAATTCTTATCGTACACCAAGTCAATTTTTAGATACTACTTTAGATAGTTATTCATCTGATATAGCTAAAGATAGATATATAAAAAGTCAAACAGAAAGAGATACAGGATCACATATTTTAAGCTATAGAGATAAGACGAATCGTTCAACAGACAGACGCAACATCGAAGATGATATTGCTCTAATAAAGCACTACACAAATAAACTTGAAAAAGCAGTAGAAGAAAATGATACAAGTAAGATTAGTTATTTTCAAAGACAAATAGACTATTATCTTGAAAATTTAAAAAAATATAGAAATGATTATAATAGAGTATATCGAAATGACTTCGATCCTTTAACAAAATTTAATAAAGAAAGAATTGCTAGGATTGATTGGCTAAAGAGTAATTTAAACGATGAGTATAAAAAAATACAAGATATTGAAAATGATAAGGATAGGACATTAAAAAAATTATTTGCCGCTCAAGGAGAGTGGGGTAGGAAGACTTACGATGAATTACAAGCACAAATAGCTTCTTTAGAGAATCAATTACAAGAATTAAAAAATAAGGCAACCCTAGACTTAAAAGAAGAGGAAGAACAATTATTAGATGCAGAACTTGAAAGAGTTGGTCAAAGATATTTTGATTTAAGGGATGCTTTAGCAAAAGTATTTAATAAACCTGAAGAGATCAGTGAAAGTTTAGAACCACAAGACTCAGGAGAAACATTCTTTAGAGTTTATACAGAAGATCAAGGAGAAGAAGATTTTATTGATTTTGATGGTTTATCTGAAACAGATTGTATAGGAGAAGCTAAATCATTAGCTAATACAAAGGAATATGATAGAGTCCTCGCTGTAAAAATTGAAGTTATTGATGGAGAAGAATCTGTTGATATTATTTGGGATAGTGCCTATGCTTCAGATTCTGATGATACTGCCTCATCAGATAATGAAGATGAAGAAGAAAAGTTAGAAGAAGCTATATCACCTGATAGACAAAAAACTATTGGACAATTAGCTGATGAATTATTAGCTAAGAGATCTAATCAAAGTCCTTTAAAAGAAAGTAAAGCTTTCAATATGAAAGATCAAGATCAAATGATTGACGCTGCTACTTACAAAGCTGCAGGTGAAGTTAAAGATGATTATCTTGTAGCTGTTGATCCTAACGCTGAATCAAAAGATATAGATCTCGAAGCTCATGTTGGTGATGCTTTATTAGTATGTAGATCTTGTAAAGAAATTATAACTAAAGATAGTCATGATTTAGTTAAATCAGATAAAGTTGATGATGAAACAAATGAACCTGTATATAATATTGATGAAAAATGTCCACATTGTGGTGCAGATACAGGATTTATCTATAAAGCTCAATTAGCTGATCCTGAAGCTGAAGAAGTAAAAGAATTAGAAAATACTGATGAAACTACTGAAACTGTTACTTTAGAACCTGCCGAAGAAGATTGGGTAGATTTAGAAGATGTAGAAGATGTTAAAGTAGAATCTTTAGATAAATTAGCTAACTCTTACTTTACAAAGTTATATGAAAATTTTAAAGAATTTAAAACTACTGATTTAATCCAAGAAGGTAGATCCTCTTTAAAAGTTGTAGGTGATATAACTTTTAAAAATAATAATCACAGATTAGTTGAATTTATATTTAAAGTTACTTCTAATAAGAAAGATAACATTATTTTAGAAGGGTATAATAAATTAATTTCAGACAAAGAAAACGCTTTTGAACTTAAGGGAAAATTAGAAAATAATTCAATTATTTTTGAAAGCTTATCATATAATTACACTACTAAAGTTGATGATCAAGAATATTTAGTAGAAGGTATTGAAAAATAAATTAACTATAAGGAGGATATAACATGAAGGATACTGATGTCGGTATTTTAATTCAAGGAAGAGATATAAAACTTCATAGACATTATTTTAAAGAAATGTGTTCTTTAATCGGTATCCAAGCTTTATATAGAGCTCCTTTAAAAGATAAAAGTTGGGATGGTTTTGGTGAATTAGATACTGCTTTTCAAGCTCCAGAACTTATAGGATGTATATTTGATGAACATCCAAACCAAAAAACAATGAAAAAGATGGGGTGGGTAGCTGAATTACAAGAAGGCTCATCTATTATTCATGTTCCATATGATCTTAAGGATTTACAAGTAGGTGCTTTATTTATTATTCCAAGTGGCTTAGATCATGCTAAAGGAAGAGTATTTAAGGTAATAAGTATGGAAAATATAGCTGTATATCCAGCATCTATAGCTTGTGAAATCGCCCCAGTTTATGAAAATAATTTTGATAGAAATCAATTAAACCATGTTGATAATAACTTTAACTTATTAACTGAAGAAAACGATAACTTTATGTTATTGAAGGAGGATGAAAGAGACGATGCCTAGAATGCCTAGTACAGAAGCTAGAATTCAAGATTCTATTAGAAACTGGACAACTCAGTATATGGATATAAGAAGTGGAGCTCCTAGTGATATTATATTATTACTAGAACTTTTTGCTGAAGAACAAAATCTTCCATATATTAATGAATGGTCAAAGTTTGTTACTACTAATTTTTCTACACTTACTAAAGAATTAGATGTTTTTGGGTTATCTAAAACAAATCCTTTTATTTTATTTTTAAATAACTATTATATGGTGAATAAAAATATAACTCCTTTTTTAGATAAAGATAAGTATAATATTTTACATAATTGCCTATCCAACAATATTTTAAGTGATAAACAGGTTGCTTTTACCTGTCCTGAAAATGAACAAGTTAGAATACTTGTAAATAAAAATTTATGGTCTCAAAAATACTCTGATATTAAATGGTTAATTAAATTATGGGTTGAACTTGGTGATGATAGATACTATACTATTTTAAACAAAGATGTTTTAGAATTTTTTAAAGATGATATAAAACGTAGAGATTTTTTAAGTTTACAGAAAGCTGTTATGTTTACAAGTCAAATTAAAAGATTTAAAGAAAAAGAGAAAGATCCAACAATAAAATTATTGAGTAAATCAACTATTGATAATATTTCAGCTATTACTGATAATTTTGAATCTTTAGAGTTAATAGATGAACAAGTAGGTCTTTTATCACAAGATACTCAAGAAAGTCCAAGAGGTGTAAAAGGACAATACCAACATACTGACGCTGATCCTAATATTAAAAAAGCTAAAGAAGAACCTATAGATGTTGAGCAAGCAAATAAAACTGTTGATAAGTTATATGTTGATAGAAAAGATTTTAATGATATATTAACAAAGTTAAAAAAATTACCTAAAAACGAGATTAATAATTTTATTCGTTTTATGAAGGAGTTAAGTAATAGATAGATGAACTTTTATATTAAAACATCAGTAAAACCTAGTACTATTCAACCTTACTTAAAACATTATATGAATATATTTAATAAATTATATATTCCAGATAAAAAATTACTAGAGATATTGCATAAAGATTATGCTGTATCATTTAAAGGATTAAGTTCAAAGATCATAAAACAAGTAAGAGTTGAGCAATGTTCTAAAAATTTAGTTAGAATATATTTTTTAAATTGTAATATAAAAAATCACCAAATAAACAATATTCTTAGCTTACTTGAATATGGATGTTTAGATATAAAACCTGCAAGATTAATTTCAAAATTAATGTCTGCAAGTATTGCGGCTACAAAGAGAGCTATCGGTGATATTTAGGAGGATAACATATGTCAATAAGATTTTATGATGAAGCTGTAGCTGATAAAATTAATGCTTGGTTACCAAAATCTGGAAACAAGAAAATTCAAGTTTTAAAACCTGAAGAAACTAGAAAGTTATTCACTATTGAGGCTGACCAAAATAATGATCGACCAATAAGTTTACCTTTAATAGCTTTATCTAGAGATACTACTATAGATGTTTTACATAGAACAAAACAACCCATGTCTTTTGATGGTATTATGCTTGATTCAGATTCAAACAAGACCTTACAATTAGATGCTATACCTATAGGAATAAATTATCAATTAGATATATATACTAGAAGATATGATGAAGGTGATGATTTATTAAGAGAGTTTTTATTTAAACTTATTAATTATCCTCAACTTGTTGTAGAATTTCCTTACAATAAACAACATTTTAAACATGTATGTTCTATTCTTATAAGTGGAGAAGTTGAAGATACCAGTGATATATCTGAGAGATTATTTAGTGGGCAATTTACTAGATGGACTATTCGTTTTGAAATTTCAGGTGCTTATTTATTTAGTTTACCAATTGTTGATAATGTAAACATTGACATAACTAAAGATATTTCTTTAGAGTTAGCACAAAATCTAGAAAAACCTTACGAATTTGAAAAAGAAGAAATATAACTATTTTTATGCTAAATTAAATGATAAATTATAGTTAATTAAAAATTAATTAAAATTAAGAGGAGAATATAGTCTTATGCCAAAAATTAGAATTAAAGAAAAAGACTTAACTACAAATCCAAGAACTGGCGTTTCTGATAATTTTATTTTCATAGCTGGTACAGAAAATACTGTTAGTGAAATTACTGAAGGAACTACTAGTTTTGAGAAAAAAGTCCTTTCATTAGGTGGAAGAATTCTTAAAGGATCTTGGGCAGCAGCCAAAACATATTTAGGTGATAGAAATCAATTTGATGTTAAATTTATTCTTGTTGATAATGAAACATCAGAAAAAGCAATAAGTACAGATTTATCTGCAGCTTTAGAAGTTGTTCAAAAGAGAAAAGATTGCGCTATTATTTTAACAGCTGCAGGTTCAACTTTAGCTGCCACTACAACTGCAGCATTAACAGCTGATTGTAATTATATTGAAAATGCAGGAACTGAAAAAGGTAATGTTACTGATAAAAAATTCTTTAGCGATGAATTAAAGAAACCAGTTGGTAAATATGTTATTCCAGTTTATGCTAATTCATTAACTTCAACTGAAGTTCCTAATATAACTGCAGGTCAAGCTTGGATTTTAGCTTTCTTAAATTCAGTAAATATTTTAGGAAATCCAGAATGGTTAGCAATTGCTGGTGCTACTAGAGGAGCTCTTCCAGTAGTTACTGGTGTAGGAACTATATCAGAAGATGCTTTAGATAAAATGCAACCAAGAGTTTATGATAAGGATCAAATTATAGCTGTTAATCCAATTTGTGATGTTAGACCTTGGGGTGTAAGAATTTGGGGAAATAGAACAGCTTTACCAAATACTAATATTGAAGCATCAGCTGGAACATATGATTCAACTCAAGACCAATTAGTAGCTACATCTTTTGCTAATATTAGAGTTGCTTTATGTGATATTAAAAAAGCTTTATATAAAGCTTCAAGACATTATCAATTTGAACAAAATAGTGATGTTTTATGGGTTAATTTTACAAGTGATGTAAACCCATTATTAGAAGAACTTAAACAAAGTTATGGTATTGCTGGCTACAGATGGTTTAGACAAGAATCTACAGAAAGAGCTAAAATATCAGCTTTATTAAGAGTTACGTTCTTAGAAAGTATAGAAGATTTTGATTTAACTATTGAATTAAGAGATAGCTTAGAAGTAGAAGAATAATATTAAATTTTAAGAACAGGAGATAAATATTTATGGCAAATATAAATGATTCATTAAGTACATACCATTTAAGTACAGGAACACATAGAGCATATCAACCAGCAAAAGGTAATTTCTTCGAATTTATTGTTGAAGATTTAGGTGATTTATTAAAACCAGGTGTTGAAGCAGAATTAGCAGAAGCTTCAGATTATATTACTAATGGTCAAGAAGTAATTAGATTAACAGTTAATTCAACATCAGTACCACACTTTAATTTAGGTGAAATACCTGTTAGAAAAGGTAACTCTGTTGTTTATTATGCAGGAACTCCAACATTTAACGAAAGTCAAATTACTGTAGACGATATGATAGGAGCGGATTCTAAAGCAGTTTTAGAAGCTTGGCAAAATCTTGCTTATAATGTTGTAACAGATAAAGGTGGTAGAGCTATTAATTATAAAAGAAATGCAACATTAATTGAATACACTAGTGATCATGTTAAAGTTAGATCATGGAAATTAATTGGTTGCTGGATTAGAGATTTATCTGAATCAGATTACGATAAAGAAAATGATGATTTAAGAAGGGTAACTGCTACTTTTAGATATGATCGTGCTATCCCTGAACTAGAATAAATAAGAGATCAATTTATTTTGATCATATATCCTCCAGAAGGCTATCTAAGAAATTAGTTAGCCTTTTTCTTTTTAAATTAATTATTATTAAAAATTAATAAAAAATATGTGCTAAATTAAATGAACTAATAATAGGAGGATATATAGATGAATAAAGACAAAATTATTATTAGTCTACAATTACCTACTTTTATTCATGAAGCTTTAAAGAAAAAAGCCGATGAAGAATGCACATCAGTTTCTTATTTAATAAGAAGATTAGTAGTTAAATATGTTAACGATAAGGAGGATAAATAATGGCAGACTATACTATAGCTGAAAATTATACCTTACCTTCTCATGGTTTAGTTTATGATGCAGATGTTAATCCTAATATTAAATTAAGATCAATGACTGTTAGAGAAGAGATGAAAAGATTATCTCCAAGTACAGATGGTTCTATCTACAGAAATATGGCTGAAATAATAGATGCTTGTTTAGTGGAAAAACCTGGAATTTCTTCTTATGATATGTGTATTGGTGATTATCAATTCTTATTACATAAGTTAAGAATTGTAACTTATGGACCTGAATATAAAGTTGATTGTAGATGTCCAGTTTGTGGAGATATAGATGAATATATCATCAATTTAGAAAATCTTGAACTTCTTGAGTTAAAAGAATTTGATAAAGAAACTTTATTAAAAATAACATTACCTGTAAGTAAAAAAGTAGTTGAATTAAATTTAACAACACCTAGAATGCTTGATACTATAGAAAAAGAAGTTAATAGAGTTAAAAAACAATACAAAAAACAAAATAAAGAAGCATCAGATATGGATTGGCATTTATTATATCAACTAGTTTATAGCATTAAAACGGTAGATGGAGAAAAATTATCATTAACACAAAAAGAAACTTTTTGCAATAGTTTAGTTGGTAGAGATTATAATACAATAATTCAATCTTTACAAAGATTAGATGAAAAGGTGGGTTTAGGTGCTAATGTTGAGTTAACATGTTCTCAATGTGGCTTTGAAATAAACGTACCCTTTCGCGTTACATCAGAGTTTTTTAGACCCACAGACTCTGATTAAAGACGATAATGGAAAAGAAATTCCCTATGGGTTATTTAGATATAAACAAATTATTCAAGAATGCTATCTTATAAGTAAAAATATTAATACATCATATTTAGATTTAATGGATATAACTCCTAATGAAAAAAATATGATGTTAGAATTACTTAAAGATGAAGCTAAAAGAAATGAAGAATATTTAGAAAAATATAAGAAGAAGCAGCATTAAAAATATTGTGGTTTGCTAAATTAAATGAGGTATGGATTAATTTATGCCAAGTGAATATACAAGAAGAGATCAAGTAAGTTCAGGTCAAAGAGATGTAGAAAGAGCGGATAAAACACTTTTTGAAATACGAGCAGAGAATGAAGAAAAACTAAATTCTTTACGTAATGCTTTAATGAACCAAAGTTTTCAAAAACAAGCTGATTCTTTAACTAAACTCCATCAAATGGAGATGACTAATACTAAACAAGAAATTAAATATAATATTGATTTACTTAATAGTGTATATAAACAAGAAAGAGCTAACTATAATGACCTCATGAAATACAAAAGAAAATTAAGACAAGCTGATACTAAAGAAGAAAAAGATGCTCTTAAGAAAAAATATAAGGAAGAAAAACAAGCTTATAAAAAATCTCTCAATGATTTAAAAACAGAATTAAGAAAATCTGGAGCACCTTTAGGTGATAGATTAGCTATAAGATCTGAATCTGGTGATAAAAGAGCAGTATTTGAACGAAATATGCTAAAAGGTGTTGAACATGCTTTAGACGGTTTATTAAATAATTTTAAATCGATGTTTCAAGGAACAATTGATTCTTATGCTTCTTATCAAGCTAGAATAAATACTAGGTTACAAGGATCAGGACAATCTTGGAATGGTTCTGGAGGTATATTTTCAAGAGGTGGAATTGAATATGATATCAGAAGAGCTGTAGGTGTTCAACCTTATGTTAAATTGCAAGATGTAATGGATAATGTTGTAAAAGCTACAGAACAAGGTATTGCTTATAACATTGAACAAAGAGCTTTTTTACAGACAATAAGTGAAAATATAGCTTCAACATTTAATGCTTTTGATAGTAACTTAGCTAGAATTATTAGATTACAACAATCTGATAGTACCGCTGCTCGATTAGGATTGGAAGCAGGTTTAACACAATTTTTTAATTCTTATTTTAGTGATACATCTTATTTAACTGATTCTTTTGATGCTGTATCACAAAACTTAATAGAAACAACATCTCAAATGGGTTCTGAAGAAGCTGTTGCTTTTGAATATGTAGTTCAAAAATGGTTAGGTTCTTTAGCAAGTGTTGGATTTGGCTCTGGAGCTATTAGTAATATTGCTTCTGCTTTAGGTATGTTAGGTTCAGGAAATGTTTCTGGATTAGCTAGCAGTGGAGCTATGCAAAATTTACTTGTTATGGCAGCTAATAGAGCTAATTTAAATTACTCTGATTTACTTACAGGTGGTTTGACAGCTAAAACTACTAATACTTTATTACAAAGTATGGTTAATTATTTACAAGAAATAGCTGAAAGTGATAACAAAGTAGTAAAATCACAATATGCTCAAATATTTGGAATGTCTGTATCAGATTTAAAAGCTGTTGAAAATTTAAAATCTTCAGTTAACGATATATCGAAATCAATGATGGGATATAGTGAGGCTGTAAATGAAGTCTATTCACAAATGGGTCAATTAAGTTCTCGTTTAGGTATTGGAAAAATGATGGAAAATATATTTGCTAATAGCAGATATGGAATAGCTTCAAGTATCGCTGGAAATCCTGCTTTGTATGGTTTATGGCAAGTAACATCTATGATCGAAGATTTAACTGGTGGTATAGCATTACCTACAGTTTCAGTTTTAGGAAATAGTGTTGATTTAAATACCACAGTAACTAACTTAATGAGAACAGGTATTGTTGGAGCTGGAACACTTGGCATGATTGGTGATATTGTAAGTGGTCTTAGCACGACTTTTGATCCAGCAAAAATGTTAGCAAATTTAGGTGTATCCAGTTCAGCTACTACACAAACAAGAGGAACAGGTTTAGGTAGAAGATCTAGAGGATCTAGTTTATCATCATCAGTTTTTGTAGGAACATCTAGTGGAGAAGATTATTATCAGGCATCTATAGTTAGTGCTGATACTCAAAAAGACACTCTAATCCAAGCTCAAAAAGATGAAGATTCTGATATAACATTAATTAAAAATAATGTTAGTGATATAAAATTATTATTAGAAGCTGTTACTAATGGAGATAAGACCCTAGCAGTAAGGTTTACAAATTCTGGTATATTTGGATCAGAAACAGGAATTTAATAGTTAAGGTAAGATAAATATGTATAAATTTAATAACACAAATATATTTACTGGATATATTAAGCAATTGCTTTATTCTTTTAATTTACCGCAATGTAAAGTTTTTTCTAGTGAAGAAGAATGCTTAAGTTATTT
>Ga0256869_1000379_pt1 | contig 17944 bp, 18 predicted proteins | sample RumenRJG_05RNA_FD_186096 | JGI IMG/M metagenome (GOLD analysis project Ga0256869, IMG submission 186096) | Metatranscriptome of bovine rumen microbial communities from Lethbridge, Alberta, Canada - Rumen RJG_05 (Metagenome Metatranscriptome) | ecosystem: Host-associated > Mammals > Digestive... | reverse complement strand
ATGTCCGCTTGTTTCCTGCTTTCCGTTTTTGGAACTCTTTTACATTTTCTTAACAGTATCTTCACTTATTTTTGCTATTATTCCAAAGGCGTTCGGTTGTATGTTTCAAACCGAACCGTACAAGATTAACAGTGAGGAATACTATGATGATTCTAGGTGTTGATATAGGCGGTTCAGGCATCAAGGGTGCTCTGATTGACACTGAGACCGGTGAGCTCAAGTCTGACAGGATCCGCATCGAGACCCCGCAGCCCGCCACCCCCAAGGCAGTCGCAAAGACCCTGAAGGAGCTTGTTGACAGATTTGACTGGAAAGGACCTGTCGGCTGCGGCTTCCCTGCCACCATTCATCACGGAATCGCCTACACTGCCGCAAACATTGACAAGGAGTGGATCAACGTTCCGGTCGACAAGCTGTTCTCCAGCGTCATCGGGCAGCCCTGCTACGTCATCAATGACGCTGATGCCGCAGGCATCGCCGAGATGAAGTTCGGCGCCGGAAAGAACGAGAAGGGAGTGGTCATGATGCTCACCATCGGCACCGGCATCGGCAGCGCCATCTTCGTCAACGGGGAGCTTCATCCCAACACCGAGCTCGGCCACCTGATCTTCAAGAAGGGCCACATAGCCGAGCATTACTGCTCTGACTCCGTACGCCAGAACAAGGACCTCAAGTGGAACAAGTTCGGCAAACGCTTCGGCAAGTTCCTCAACTACCTCGAGTTCCTTTTCAATCCTGATCTCTTCATCATCGGCGGCGGCTGCTCCAAGAACTTCGACAAGTTCTCAGACCAGTTCAAGCTCCGCACCAGAATCACCACGGCAAAGACCCTGAACTACGCCGGCATGATCGGCGCGGCAGTCAATGCCGCAGAGCAGCATGAGAAGGCTCCTGCTGCCGCAGAGACTCCCGCAGCAGATGCCGCAGCCCCGAAGCCTGAGTCCGGGACTGAAAAGGACGCTGCCGGGCAGAAGGAGAAAAAGCAGAAGAAGGCCGATAAGGCAGAGAAGGCTGATAAGGCAGAAAAGCCCGAGCAGCCCGTAAAGCCCGAGTCAGAAAAGGCTCCCAGGTAAACTGAATTTAATTCTTTAAACAGAGAAAAAGGCGGTTATAATCGGATAACTGTCTTTTTTTTGCACAAAGAGGAACCCCTATGAACTTCACTCTCAGAAAAATTCTCGGAGCAGCCGCCTGCGCGGCGCTCCTCTCCGCACCTGCCGCCGCCCTTGCCGAGCCCTCAGCCGACGGCCTCCTGCCGGGAACTCCCTATATCTCCCTCCAGGCCCAGGGATCCGTCAGGAAGACCCCGGATCTTGCCGTAATATCGATGAGCACCGACTCCTACTCGAAGGACGCCGGCGAGGCCAAGAAGAAGGTTGATGACGCAGTGCAGGCCTTCAGCAAGTACTTCGGCACACTCGGCTACGAGAAGAAGTACTTTGTCAGCGAGAAGATCAACATCGAGAAGCAGTACGAGTACGATGTTGACGAGAACGGCGACCGTGTGAAGAAGTTCAAGTGCTACAAGGTCTCGAGAACCGTCAAGGTCAAGGTTCCGGACTTCGGCAGAATCGGCGAGGTGACTGACCAGGCCCTGAAGAACGGCATCAAGTCAGTTGACTACATCAGCTTTGAGTTCTCCGACAAGGCAAATGATGAGGCCCGTGCCGAGGCCAGGAAGCTCGCCATGGAGAACTCCAAGAAGCAGGGGCAGGAGATCGCTGACATCTACGGAGCGAAGCTCGGCCACGTCTGGTCAGTGAGCCACAACCAGTATGAGACCGGCGGCGATATCGGGGCAAGAAGAAGCTTCAAGAGGGCAGACGTCAACCTCATGGCAGCGCCAGAGGCGGCTGACAGCGCCGGGCTTGCCATGGCAGACAGCAGCTACCAGCCTGACGAGCGCGAGTACAGCGACAATGTCCAGGTAATCTTCACCCTCGATTATCCCGAGAAATAATGAAGCGGCAGCGCTGAATGCAGGAGCAGCGCTCCGCAAGAGGAAAAGGCGGGGAAATCCCCGCCTTTTTGCTCATGATGCGGGAGAAGGCTGTCAGATCAGACTGATGCCGGCCTTCCTGCACTCCTCTGCCATATCCTCAGGCCAGATGCTGGCCTGGATCTCGCCGATATGGGCCTTGTGCAGCAGGACCATGCAGAGGCGGCTCTGGCCGATGCCTCCGCCGATGCTGAGCGGCAGGCGTCCCTCAAGGAGCTCCCTGTGGAAATACAGCTGCTCCCTATCCTCCTTCCCCTCGAGCTTAAGCTGCCTGAGGAGAGATTCCCGGTCAACGCGGATGCCCATTGACGAGAGCTCTATTGAGCGGCCGAGAACCGGATACCAGATGAGGATGTCGCCGTTGAGACCGGGCTTCCCCTCCTCGCTCACTGTCGACCAGTCATCATAGTCCGGCGCGCGGCCGTCATGCTTCTCGCCGTTTGAAAGGCGTCCGCCGATGCCGATAAGGAACACAGCGCCGTATTTTTTCGTGATGAGATCCTCTCTCTCCTTCGGGGTTCTGTCAGGATACATCCTGAGGAGGTCCTCAGTGTGCACGAAGGTGATCTCCCGCGGCAGGAAAGGCTCTATGCCGTCATAGGTCTCTGAGACCAGGAACTCGGTGCGGAGGATGGCCGAATAAATTCTCCTCACGACATCCTTGAGGAAGCTGACCGTCCGCTCCTCCTTCGTGATGACAGCCTCCCAGTCCCACTGGTCAACGTAGAGCGAGTGAAGGTTGTCGAGCTCCTCATCGGCGCGGATGGCGTTCATGTCGGCATAGATGCCGAAGCCCGGCCTGATGCCGTACTTCGCGAGTGAGAGCCTCTTCCACTTCGCAAGCGAGTGAACCACCTCTGCGGTCCTGTCGCCCATATCCTTGATGGGGAACGACACCGGCCTCTCGACTCCGTTGAGGTCATCATTGATGCCGAGTCCCTTAAGGACGAAAAGCGGCGCGGTGACGCGGCGGAGCCTGAGCTCTGTCGCGAGGTTCTGCTGGAAGAAATCCTTGATTCTCTTGATGCCCTGCTCGGTGTGCCCGATGTCGAGAAGCGGCCTGTAGCCTTCAGGTGTGATAAGTCTGCTCATTTAAAATCCAGATTAAGCAATTGAAACCGGAATATTGTTGCCGGCCTCAGGGTAAAAATCAAGGAAATGAGCCTGAAAACAATACCTCCGGCAGAAAAAGGCATTTCCTGCCGGTGAGGCGCCCAAGACTTAACCGTACCGGCAAAAAAAATCCCGTCCGGTGAGGGACGGGATTTCATCATTCAGACAGAAAGACTGCCTTTAGAGTGACTTGTTGATGTTCTCGACGGTTTCCTTCGCGTCGCCGAAGCACATCTGGGTGTTCTCCTTGAAGAACAGCGGGTTCTGGACGCCGGCGTATCCGGTTCTCATCGAACGCTTGAACACGACGACGTTGCGAGCCTTCCAGACCTCAAGGACAGGCATTCCGTAAATCGGGCTGCTCTCGTTCTCTGCTGCAGCCGGGTTCACGGTATCGTTCGCGCCGATGACGAGAACGGTATCGGTATCCTCAAAGTCAGGGTTGATGTCATCCATCTCCTCGACGATATCGTAAGGAACCTTTGCCTCGGCAAGAAGAACGTTCATATGTCCGGGGAGACGTCCTGCAACAGGATGGATTCCGAAGCGGACCTTGACGCCCCTCGCGCGGAGCTTCTCGGTCATCTCGGCAACGGCGTTCTGAGCCTTGGCGACTGCCATGCCGTAGCCCGGGGTGATGATGACGCTGGAGGAGTTCTTCAGCAGATCAGCAACCTCGGCAGGCTTGATCTCATGGATCTCTCCCTGTACTTCATCAGCGCCGGCCTGCTGGGGCTTGTTGCCGAAGCCGCCGAGGATGACCGACATGAAGTGGCGGTTCATCGCCTTGCACATGATGTAGGAGAGGATCGCGCCCGAAGAGCCGACCAGCGCGCCGGTAACAATGAGGAGGTCATTGTTGAGCATGAAGCCGGCTGCGGCTGCCGCCCATCCTGAGTAGGAGTTCAGCATCGATACGACAACCGGCATGTCAGCGCCGCCGATGGAGGCGACGAGGTGCCAGCCGAACGCAAGCGCGATGATGGTCATCAGAATGAGGCAGAACCAGCCTGCGCCGCTCGGGCCGTAGGCCAGGAAGCCGATCATGAGGAGCAGCGAGACAGCAAGGGCCGCGATGTTGATGGCGTTCTTTCCGGGGAGCACAAGAGGCGCTGACGGAATGAAGCCGGCGAACTTGCCGAATGCGACAACGGATCCGGTGAAGGTTACCGCACCGATGAAGATTCCGAGGAAGATCTCAACGAGCTGTACGACCTTCTTGGCGTGCTCGTCTGAAGCCTCGGCGGCAGTCTCGGCCTTGGAGGCCTGGATCCTGTCAGCATACTTGGCCTTGGCCTCGGCGATCTTGGCCCTCTGGATGTTCATGCTCTTCTCGCATTCCTGCACGGACATATCGACCTTGCAGGTAATGGTGGGCATGGCTGCATTGCGGATCTCAGCCTCAACGTCGATGTTGTGATCGGCGATGATGAAGCTGTTGATGCCGACGAGGACTGCGGCAAGACCCACAAAGCTGTGCAGAAGGGCGACCATCTGCGGCATCTGGGTCATCTCGACCTTCATGGCCAGCCTGAACGCGCCGAACAGTCCGCCGGCTATCATGGCGATGATGATGAGGACAACGGCACTGAACTGGAAATGGGGTCCGAATACGGTAGCGATGAGCGCTATCGTCATGCCGGCGATGCCATACCAGTTTCCGCGCTTCGCGGTCTCCTGCTTGGACAGTCCCGCGAGGGCCAAAATAAAGAGAACAGCAGCGATTATATAGGCCGCTGTAACTAAACCCTGTGACATTTATTGGACTCCTATTGTTTGTCTCTTCTGAACATCTTGAGCATCCTGTGGGTCACGGTGAATCCGCCGAAGATGTTGATCGACGAAATCATGATGGCGAGGAATGCCAGGATGAAGACAGCTGCAGGCGCGTCACCGCTGAACATCTGAACAACGGCGCCTACGACGATGATGCCGGAAATCGCATTGGTTACTGACATGAGCGGCGTATGGAGCGCATGGGTAACGTTCCAGACCACATAGTAGCCTACGACGCAGGACAGGACGAACACCGTGAAGTGCGCGAGGAAGTCTGACGGGGAATAATGCGCGGCCAGGGCAAAGAGCACGACGAGGACAGGCAGGCCGTACTTGATCCAGGGGTTGGTTCCCTTCGGAGCCTCCTTGGCCGGCTCCTTCTTCTCCGCTGCCTCCACGGGCTTCTTGGCAGGAGCTGCGGATACGGAAATCTTCGGAGGCGGGAATGTGACCTCGCCCTGCTTGACGACGGTCATGTTGCGGATGACGACATCATTGAAGTCGATGTCGATGTTGCCGTCCTTCTTCTTGGAGAGCAGCTTCGTCAGGTTGACGAGGTTGGTCGAGTAGAGCTGGGACGACTGGGTCGGGAGACGGCAGGCGAGATCGGAGTAGCCGATCATCTTGACGCCGTTCTTGGTGGTGACGACCTTTCCGTTGACCGTGCCCTCGCAGTTTCCGCCGCCTGCGGCAGCCATGTCGACGATGACGGAGCCGCGCTTCATCTGCTCGATGATGTCAGCGGTGATGAGGAGCGGGGACTTCTTGCCGGGGATTGCGGCGGTGGTGATGATGATGTCGACGTCAGCGGCCTGCTTGCGGAAGAGGTCCATCTCCGCCTTGATGTAGCCGGCGCTCATGACCTTGGCGTAGCCGTCGGTCGAGGTGGCGTCTTCCTTGTAGTCGAGGCGGAGGAACTCGCCGCCCATCGACTCGATCTGCTCGGCAACCTCAGGACGGGTATCGAACGCGCGGACAATCGCTCCGAGGGAGTGCGCGGTGCCGATGGCCGCAAGTCCTGCGACGCCGGCTCCGATTACGAGAACCTTTGCGGGAGGAACCTTGCCTGCTGCGGTGATCTGGCCGCAGAAGAAGCGGCCGAACGCATGGGCTGCCTCAATTACGGCGCGGTAGCCGCTGATGTTGGCGGTTGACGAGAGCGCGTCCATTGACTGGGCACGGGAAATTCTCGGAACCATGTCCATGGCAAGGACCGTGACCTTCTTCGCCGCGAGGCTGTCAACGAGCTCCTTGTTCTGCGCGGGACGGATAAAGCTTACGATGGTGGTGCCTTCCTTAAGCTTTCCGACCTCCGCGTCTGACGGAGCATTGACCTTGTAAATCAGCGGAGAAGCCCAGACCTGAGCGGCGGTGACAACCTTGGCTCCTGCCTCAGCATAGGCAGAATCACTGAAGCTTGCCAGATCGCCAGCGCCCTTCTCGACGTGAACCTCGAAGCCCAGCTTGATAAGCTGAGCAACGGTGGCAGGCGTCGCTGCGACCCTGGTTTCTCCCGCAAGACTTTCCTTAGGGATACCGATTATCATATTTTTCCTGGAATTAACTAATAGCAGCACGGATACAATACCCGCGCCATTAATGAACCTTCCTCGGACTGCCGGGATTGAACCGGGCACCTGAATACTGGCTAAAGCTCCTTTCATCAGCACTGGGCTGACAGAACTCTGCTTAAAAAGCAAACAGAATCCGGGCCGAACGACGCCCAGGGGAACCGGGCTGAGCACAGCAGTCACTGTCTTGGCTGAGATATCGCACGGACACGGCACAGGCCGCGGCCGGACAAAACCCCAAATTCATTATATGCTTAACTTCACAGAAATTCCAAAACAGCCCCGGCACATGGCAGGAAAGCCCTCCGGAAGTGGTCAGTGAGCGCGCGCCGGAGGCTGCCCGCCGGGGCCCTGAAAGCGCACTGAAGCGCAGTTTCCGGGAAAATGAGACATGTGATTCAGAAATCCGAGATAACTCACCAAAAAATAGATCCCCGTTGTAAAAACGTCACGGTGATATGGCAAACTCGCCGAAAAGCGGTTAAATTCCATTAAAACACAGGACGGAGGGCCGCAATATGCTGACGCTTACCAGAATAAACAAGATCCGGCTTCTGGTCGCAGGCAAGCACCCCTGGATCGACAGGATGCTTGATCACAGAGAGTCGCTTATAAAGAAGTACATGACGCTCCTTGATCTCAAGATCAGGGGCGTCGAGGACTGCCCTCCGTCATATACCAAGGTCGAGGACTTCTGCAGTGAGCTGATGGACTACCTCTCGAGCGGGCACTTCGACATCTATCCCAGAATAGTCACCGTGATGGAGAACGCCACCGGGCGAAGGCTCGCCATCGCGCAGAGGATAATTCCGAGAATCAGGCACAACACCGACCAGATCCTGGACTTCGATGACAAGTACGGCGAGGAGCTGAACGAGGCCAAGATGAAGGATCTGAGGGAGGATCTGAACAGGCTCGGACCGATTCTGGACAACAGGTTTACGCTGGAAGACCGTCTCATGGCAATCCTGCAGTGCATCGATGATCTGATCAAGGACTCGGCCAGGCAGACTGTATCCAGGCCTAAGGATCTCGGCGGCAGGCCGCTCGGGAAGGACGATCAGTCAAAAGATGAGCCGGCCGGGAAAGCAGGCTGATTCCATCCGCAAAGGCGCAGCGCGGAATGTCACCGCGCGGCGCGGGTAAAGTTACAGGAAAGGAAAATGGCATCTGAGTCAAAAAACATTATGCAGGACCGCAGGCGCTTCATCAGGATTATCTGCGATCTTCCTGCTCTTGCCACCTACGGGGAAAACAAGGAGAACGTCAAGATCAAGGATCTTTCCCTGATGGGCGTCCTGGCCGAGGCAGAGCATCCGCTTGACCTCACGAAGGGCACCCATGTCAGGATAGACATCCATCTCGGAGCCACGCTTACCATAAGCATGGACTGCGCCGTAAGCTATGAGCACGGAAACCTTATCGGGCTCGGCACGATGAGAATAGACATCGACAGCATCACGAACCTCCGCAGGTTCATCGAGATGAACGGCATGAGCGAGGAGCTCCTGCACCGCGACATCGGGCACCTTGCCGGCGAGGACGATTTCCCTCCGCAGCAGGATTCATGACGCAGCGAGGGCGGCCACGGTGCCGCCCTTTATGATCCGGGCACTTTCTTTCCTCAGTCCCTTCCGCCGGACTGCGTCAGACCAGCTCGATTATCTCGCTTATGTCAGAGACGGCATGGACGGTGAGCCCCTCTATAGGCTTTCTCGGGGCGTTGGCCTTGGGCACGACAGCCGTCCTGAAGCCGTGCTTCACCGCCTCGGCAAGCCGCTCCTGTCCCGAGGGAACCGGCCTCACCTCACCCGAGAGCCCGATCTCGCCGAAGGCAATCATGTCCTTCGGGATTGGGCTTCCGCGGTAGCTTGAGAGAAGCGACATCACCACCGGCACGTCAGCCGCGGTCTCCTCGACCTTCACTCCGCCCACCACGTTGATGAAAACGTCATAGCCGCCCATCGCGACGCCGGCGTGGCGGTGAAGCACCGCGAGTAGCATGGCGAGCCTGTTCTGCTCCGTGCCGACCGTGATGCGCCGCGGGTTCGCGAGCTGCGTCTCGTCAACCAGGGCCTGCAGCTCGACAAGAAGCGGCCTCGTGCCTTCCCACACCACCATCACGCAGGAGCCGGGCGCCTCCTTCTCCCCGCGGTTGAGGAAGATGGCTGACGGGTTTGACACCTCAAGCATGCCGCGGTCGGTCATGGCGAAAACCCCGATCTCGTTCACCGCGCCGAACCTGTTCTTCTGGCAGCGCAGCGTCCTGAAGCGGCTGTCCGTCCCGCCCTCGAGCATGACCGAGCAGTCAACGCAGTGCTCCAGTACCTTGGGACCGGCGAGCGCGCCGTCCTTGGTGACATGTCCGACCATGAAGGTCGCTACGGCAAGCTTCTTCGCTATCCTCGTGAACCTCGCCGCGCACTCCCTGACCTGGGAGACGGAGCCGGGGACAGAGGAAACCGCGTCATCGTACATTACCTGTATGGAGTCGATGATGAGCACCTCAGGCCGGTACTTCATCACCAGGCCCTCCACGCGCTCGGCTGAGGTCTCGGCCGCCGCCCTGACCTGATCCGTTTTGAGCCCGAGCCGGGCCGCCCTCATGGCGACCTGCTGCAGCGACTCCTCCCCCGTGATGTAAAGGACCTTCTTGGTGCCGGAAAGCCGGCAGACCGTCTCGAGGAGAAGCGTTGACTTGCCGGCGCCGGGATGGCCGCCTATAAGGACTACGGCGCCCGGGACTATGCCGCCCCCGAGGACCCGGTCAAACTCGCGGAATCCTGTGGTGAACCTCGGGAGCTCCGCGAGGGGGATCTCGGAGAGGATCTCAGTCTCCCCCTCGCCAGCTGCGCCAGCAAAGCCGCTGAAGTCGCCGCCCGGCGCCGCCTTGCTCTTCGGCGGGAGCTTCACCTCGGTAATCGAGTTCCATGCACCGCACTCCGGGCACTTGCCCATCCATCTCGGAAAATCAGCCCCGCATTCGGAACAGACATACGCGCTTCTGCTCTTAGCCAACTTCTCTCTCCCCGGGGCATCCGCCGTACCTTCTGATCTCAATGAGCTTCCTTCCGCGGGCAAAGCGCCTTCCGGCTATTCCGGAAAGGAAAAAGCCCAGCACCAGCCCGATGCCTGCCGCAAGCGCGGTAACCGGATCGGACAGCCTGAGGAAGAGCGCCGCAGCAAGAAAGACAATTGCGGTCACGAGCGGCACCGCGTAGTCAATTATGGATGCGGCAGTGATGAGGCGCTCGTCCGACACGACAAGCACCTCCTCGCCGGGCTTCAGGTCAGTTATGTCGGTCCTGATCAGGACCACCTGCGGCCTGCTTCCCTCCGCGAGCGAGGCGTTGCGGCATGAAGCGCTCTCCGGGCACCCGCTGCAGGCGCTCTTTCTCTCGCATCTCACCGCACAGCGGCCGTCGCGGTATCCCTCGACTATTCCACGTGTCTCTGCCATTAAGCCTCACCTTCCTGACAGAATGTTATCGAAAGCCTTCTGATCTATGCTTGCCGCCACCAGCTCCGCGGTCTCCATCGGCAGCATGCCGACCACGGCGACGTCATAGCCGTTCTTGTTCTCGCGGTGATAGACGATGTTCTCGCCCATCTTCATGCCGCCGATGTGGAAATTCCGGTTATGTCTCGTAAGGTAAACTGAAAAATCAAAGATCCCGTTGCTGACGAGAAAATACCCGGCCTGCCCGAGGCCGTCTATATAGCGCTTCCTTTCGTAGGCGACAACCTTGTAGCCGACGGGGAGATAGCCGAGGAGGCTGCTTCCCCCGTTCTCGCCGGAGGAGATATACTCAGGCCCGGCCTTTGCGCTCTGGTGGCGCATGGCGCAGAGCTTACCCTTCTTCACCGATGGATCAGACGAGAATCCGGTTACGGTGTACTGCTCTATAACGCTGCCGCTCCGGTCGACAGCCGCGGCGTCAAGCATGAGGCCGGAGCTGCTCCCCACCGTCATCATCATGCCGTAGCCCTGCCCGTCTGACGGGACAAGCCTTATGAGCTCGGCATCCGTCCCCGCGCTTCTGATCTCGCCTGACAGGTAAGGCATGAAGTTCCTGAGTATGACATCAGGATCGGATGATGCCAGGCGGAACCAGAGGAAGGCAGGCATGGACTTGGGGAAGAACTCCGACTTGTCCCCCGCAAAGTAGGACAGCCCGCTGCTGTCAACTATGATGAAGCGCTCCGCGCCGTTGAGGAACTCCATGACCCAGTGATCGCCGCAGCCGGCAATCCTCACAGGCTCGACGGAATTCTCGGAGACCTTGACCACTGTCAGCTCGAACGGCTGATGGAAGGCCGAGAATGCCCTCCTCACAGCCGAGCCGCCCTGGTTTCTGTTGTCAAGAAGAGAGAACTGCGAATCCGCAGCAGATGCGGCTGCGGACAAAAAAAACGCGGCAAGGAGAAATGTCCGTGCCGCTGTCTTGCTGATGAATTTCAAAAACAACTGATCCTGCACCCTAACAATCAGAGATCAAGCCCGCTCACCCTGCGGAATCCTTCATGATCCTTGACCATGATGCCGAACTCATTGATGTCCTCGGCAGCCTCGGCCCTCGCGGACGCATCGGATGAGACGCTCTTCTGTCCCCTGACTCCGCGGGATGCAGCATGCTCAATCTCGCTCCAGGAGCTTGCGTCAGCACTGCCGGCGTTTCTGATCCTGGTTCCGTTGAACTCGGCGCTCGCAGGAGCGACGCCGCCCATGGGAGCTGTCGAGATGGTTCCGTTCGGGGTGATTCCGCTGTACTGCTGCACGCCGACGATGGTTACGGCGGCAACGGAGGCGGCTATGGCGAAGCCTGCGACCTTCCTGAGTCCGCGTACCCAGAAGCTTTCCTCATTGGCAGCCGCCGCGCTCTTCTTTGCGCCTGCGGCAGCGCCTCCCTTGTGGAAGGACGACGGGCTCATGTATACGGCTTCCTCGGAGAGCGCCCTGTCAAAATCTGCGGCAAGGTCGGTCTGGGGAACAGCGACGTCCTCTCCCTTCATGAGATCGGCGATCAGGCTGTACCTGTCCCATCTCTCAAGAAGCTCAGGGTCGGACTCCATTCTCTCCGACTCCTTCCTGACGTCTCCGAGCTCTCCATCCATCAGTGCCGAAACTTTCTCAAACCTGCTGTCCATAAAAACCTCGTCATACATGCTCCATGAAGGGGGAGACGGCCTTGACCAGTATTTCCCTGGCGCGGAAGATCCTTGATCTCACCGTGCCTACCGGACACCCGACCGCGGCGGCTATCTCATCATAGCTCTTGCCTTCAACCTGCCGCAGCACCAGCGCCGTCCTGAGCTCCTCAGGCATCGACGCAAGGGTATCGTCAACCTTCCTCTTCAGCTGCCTTGTCGAGAGAAGCGCCTCCGGACTGTCTGTGTCCGTAAGCTTTCCGCTGCTGTCGTAGCTCTCCGTCTCCGGGGCGTCGACATCAAAGCTGTTCACAGCTCTCGACCCGTGGGACACCGCAAAGTTCTTGGCGCAGTTGATCGCAATCCTGTAAATCCACGAGTAGAACGAACTGCTCCCGCGGAAATCAGGAAGCGCCCTGTAGGCCTTGATGAAGCTCTCCTGAACGACGTCATTGACATCAGCCTGCTCATGCACGTACTTCATGACTGCATGCGCAATCCGGTACTGATATCTGCGGAACAGCAGCCCGAAGGCCGAACGCTCGCCATTAAGAACGGCGTCAATAAGCTGCTCGTCGCTTCTCTCGTCACTCATCGGAGAGACCCCTCATCAAACCCGCTGCGGCATCTCCCGTCCGTAACGTTAGACAGGCAAACATGCCGAAAGTTCAAAATTTATCTCAAATACAGTCAAAACTTCATCCCCTCTCACAAAAACAGAATAAAGAGAGGGCATAAGAGTCGCGGGAATTGTATCATGTTTGAGGGCGTCTGCCCCGTCATCCGTTTCCGGAAGCACAGTTTTCCTCAGGGCACGGCCGGCAGGGCCGCTAAAGAACCGCCGCAGGATGCCGATAAAAGACAGAGGCGCCGGAATGGCGGCGCCGGCAGTCCGCAGGGAGAGAGAATCATGTCAGACATGTCAGTTTCATCAGCAATGAACAGCACTGCGAGGGAGTACCTCCAGGTTGCAGTCCAGAAAAAGGCGCAGGACGCAGAGGCGCAGGCAGCGCTCAGCCTCCTTGCAGGTGCCATGGCCCAGATGGACACGGTCTCCGCAGCCGCCCAGGCCCCGCAGCCTGCTGCCGCACCGTCCGAAGGCTCTGCCGTCGACATCAGGGTCTGAGCCCGTCCGGCAGGCAGTTTACAAGCATCCAGCCCGCCAGGCGGCCGTACTTACGGCCGCTTTCCAAGCCACCCCGGCCTTTTACTGCCGCGTCTCTTTGTAGCGGCACATTTCCATTTAAGATAAAATTAGCGTCACGGCCCTGCGGTGCCGCGGCCGCCGTGCGCTGAGTCCTGCGGCGGGTACAGTCTCTTGAGGAAGATAAATTGAAAGCTCTGAAGAATTTCGTCCTGACCGGCATTGCCGCGTCAATGTTTGCCCTCTGCGGCTGCCAGCTCTTTGGCGGGAATGAGAATGAGACGCCTGATCCGTATAAAGGAAGGATAACCCAGAGTGCCGACTGGTATGCATCGCAGGCCAGGAATTCCTCCGGTGAGCAGCGCTTCAAGTGGAAGATGAAGCAGATCAGGAAATACATCGCTGACGAAGAGACAGAGAAGGCAAGGGACCTGATCTCCGCACTCGCGAAGGATGCGAAGACCGATGTGCAGAAGGCCGAGGTCCGCCTGCTCTGCGCCGAGTACTACAGCAATACCGCGTCCTACGATAAGGTCCTCAAGTATCTCAAGGGAGTAAGCACCGCAGGCCTGCCGCGCGAGGAGGCCGCATACCTCTACATGTACCGCGCGAAGGCGAGCGCCCAGACCGGAAACACCGAGAACGCCGTCAACGACTACATAAGGCTCAACAGCTATCTGAAGGGCGACTCCCTCGTAAAGAACCAGAAGGACATCGTGAACGTGCTCGCCGGGAAGCAGAAGGAGGAGCTTGAGTCGATGATCGGCTCATCGTCCGATGAGCTGCGCCGCGGGTACCTTCAGCTTGCCTATATAAGGGCAGGCGGCGCAGATGACGCCGATGCCGCCGAGGAGCAGTGGGTGAAGGACAACCCGTCACATCCCGGAAGGCTCTACCTCGATCCCGACACGGACCTGAGCCTCATAAAGATCAGATCAGCAGCTGACTCCCCTGCGGAGGCGCTTGACAGCGCGCTTTCAGGCCGCGAGTGGACCGGAGCCCGCCATATTGCCGTGCTGATGCCCCTCAGCGGGAAGTTCGGCTCGTTCGGCGAGGCTTTCAGGGCAGGCATCGAGACCTACCGCGGAGCAAACCCCGGAGCCGAGATCTCCTATTACGACACCAACGGGAAGGATGTCATAGGGCTCTACAATGATGCCCTGGCCAAGGGGGCCGAGTTCATTATCGGACCGCTCCTCAAGACGAATGTGGCAAGGCTCAGCGAGGTTGACACCAGCGTGCCCGTAATCTTCATCAACTCAAACGAGGGCACAGGCCACGGCTCGTTCCAGTACTTCTACGCCCTTTCACCGGAGGACGAGGGTGCCGATGCAGCGATGAAGATCAGGGATGACGGATTCACCCGCCCGGCAGTCATAATTCCTGACCAGCAGAAGGGAAGCCGCGTCGCCGACAGCTTCATCCGTGAGTGGAGGAACATCTCCGGATCCTCGTCAGTTCCTGTGATCAGGTTCCGCGACAGAATCACCCTCAAAGACACCATTGCCTCGGGCATCAGAGGCGAGCAGGCTCCTGACTCATATTACATCTATGCCTCTCCTCTCGAGAGCTCCGTGATCAGGCAGGAAATCAAGTCAATCACCGGAAGGACCCCTGAGTGCTACATCACCGGACGCTCCAACCCGGGCATCAGCAATGCCTCCGTCGAGAGGACCATGGCCGGCATGAAGCTCGGCGACATGCCCTGGATGCTGCAGTCAAGCGATCTGAGGAGGACCGCGAGGGGAGCGCTCAGGCACAGCAGCTCTGACACGCTCAAGTTCTTTGCCCTGGGCTATGACAGCCTGATGATGGTGCCGAACATCAAGCAGCTTGACGGCGGCTCCTCAGTCGAGGGACTGACCGGCACGATTTCCATCTCAGGAAACGGCTCAGTAAAGCGCGGAATACAGTGGATCACCATCGGCGACAGCCGCTTCCTCTCGGGAAAGGTCACTGCAGTCTCCCCGGAGTTCCGCTCCGGAGAGAGCAGCGCCGAGGCGGCAGGCCAGCCTGATGACGCCGGAGTTCAGTCAGACGCCGGGGCGCAGGCTGACGAGAGCGCAAGGGCGGAGAGCGCCATTGCCGAAGACGAGCCGGGACTTGCTCCCGCTGACAGCGCGGAATAGAGCCGATGAGCGCATTTGCCGACGGAATCGACAACAGCATAAGGATGCTTGAGCTGCTCCGCACCATGGAGGATGAGGTTCACGCAGCCGCGCAGAGCGTGTCCGCCTCTGTCGGCATGAAAGGCCGGGTCTTCGTCTGCGGAAGCTCGCTTTCGGCCTCGCCCGCGAACCTTCTCGCCGACGAGCTCAACAGGAAGTTCTATCCGGTGACAGGTGAGGTGGCGGCCATGAGCCTGTGCTCAGACATAAAGCTCATTTCCGCAGTCTGCCTCACCTCTCCTGACGATGTGTTCGCCTCGCAGCTGAGAGCCAGGGCATCCGAGAATGATCTGCTGTTCGCCATGGCCTTCATGGACGGCGGGCAGAATGCCATACTTAACGCAGTGAGGACCGCGCATGCCATGCACATGGGCGTCATTCTCGCAACGCCGTTTGACGATGAAGGAGACGCGATACTCGGGGAGACGAACGAGGATGACGTGGTCCTCCCGCTGCCTGCCGATTCCAGGAGGGAGCTCATCGAGGTCTATTACCATATAGTCCTCGAGATAGCCGGCGAGATCTCCTGAGAGGAGAAGGATCATGCGCGGCGGACGGCATGCCGGTCCGGCGCGCCTTGCAGTTTTGAATATTATATGAATTATGGCAGATAAAGATGGTATCTGCCGCGGGAGGCTGACTGAGCTCATGAAAAAAACAAACATCATTATCCTGGCTGCGGCGTCAGCTGCCGCGGCAATCTCCCTTTCAGGCTGCGTGGCCGCAGTAGGAGCAGGAGTCGCCGCAGGCGCGGTCGGCCTAATGGCAACTGACAGCAGGACTGTCGGAACTGTCATAGATGACAGCGCCATTGAGGCGAAGGCAATCGACCGCCTCGACAAGTACAGCCACGCCAAGTTCCGTGAGAGCAGCCTCGGTACAACCAGCATCAACGGGCACCTCCTGATCCACGGGCAGACACCCTATGCTGACTACCAGAGCAAATTCTCGGAGCTGGTATCCGACATCGCAAGGGTAAGCAAGGTCTACAACGAGGTCGAGGTGCGCGAGCCGCTCTCCCTCTCCGAGCAGAGCTATGACGCCTACCTCACGAGCAAGATCAAGACAAGGTTTCTCTTCACGAGCGGGGTCAGCTCCCGCCGCTTCAAGGTCGTCACCGAGAACAAGGTTGTCTACCTTATGGGAGTCCTGACCAAGGAGGAGGCGAAGAACGGCATAGCCGCCATCAAGCAGGTTGACGGAATAAAGAAAGTCATCACCATGTTCCAGTATGTCTCCGAGAAGACCAAGCAGGAGATAGACAGCGGTGCTGACATTTCATCAGCCGAAGGCAGCAGCGCGTCCTCACAGGGAAGCGGTGACGTCATCATCGAATAAACAGACATTATATGTCTGATATACCCAAAACAGAAACAGCAGGGCCGGATCAGGACAATTTCTGGATTGATCTGGCCTCTGACAGCGTTCAGGCAGGATTCCCGTCTCCTGCCTATGATTACAGCAAATCCTCCCTCAGCCTCAACGAGCTCCTGATCCGCAACAAATCATCCACCTTCATGATCCGCGTGGAGGGCGACTCCATGACAGGAGCCGGCATCCTGGACGGAGACTATCTTCTTGTGGACAGCTCGCTTGAGCCGCAGGATCACGACATTGTCATAGCCAACCTGAACGGTGAGTTTACGGTGAAGGAGCTGAGGACCGGGAAGTTCCCTAGGCTGGTCCCGAAGAATCCGGCCTTTCCCGTCATTGAGATAAAGGAAGGGGACGTTCTGACGATAACCGGTGTTGTCACCGGCGTAGTTAGGAAGATGAACCCGAGATACGGCAGAAAGCCATAAGCATCACCCTGCCGAGGAAAGAGGCAGCCGCATTCACTTACGGCCGCCCTTATGAAAGCTCAGAACCAGCGCCCGACGCTCCTGCAGTAATTTGAATAGTCAGCCCCGAAGATGCCGAGGAGAGCCCTCTCCTCTGCCGGGATCTGAACCCGGTCAAGCTCCAGGAACAGGAGCGCAGCACCGATAATTCCGTATATGCCCGAGATGAAGATCCCGGCGCCGAGCACGAACAGCACGAGGCCGAGATACATCGGGTTCCGGCAGATAGCGTTGAAGCCGTTCTTAACCAGCACCTTCGGCTCGGCACTCTGCCCCGGATAGACAGTGGTGCCGGCAGAGAGGTACTGGACAAACGGCACAGCCATGAACAGGAGGCCTATGACACAGAACACGGCGCAGCAGATCAGGCTGGGCATCACCGGAATTGACTCAAAATAAACAGGCAGCAGGGTCCTTGCGGCAAAGCACAATGCGAGGATCACTGCTGCGGTAAACAGCGGCCAGGGTCTCGTCACAGCCCTGATCAGCACTTTTACAAGCGGCATAACGCACCTCCTGACAGATTGACGACATACCTGAAATGATAGCAGACTGCATTGAAAAGCTGTCCGATCTGACTGATTGTCTCACCTGCGGCAAGCGGATTAACGAGCCCTGAGAGACAAAAACAGAAAAAATCATTAACCTGATTATCAACAGTTTGTGTGAACAGACTGTGAATAACTGTGAAAAATTTTTCCATGCGGAGAATTTCCCGCAAAAACGAGACGGAACGGGGTTTCATGCCAGCAGAAAACCAGCATGATACGCATCGTTTGCAGAGGATATTCACTGAATTTCTGAAATTTTACTAATCGTTCTTTCACAAAATTGTCAACATTCGGCGGATTTTCCGCGGCCGGAACTGCCTGATGAACAGATATCAACAGTATATTAACAGATAGTCAACAAAGTTATCAACAATACTGTCAACAGCAGTCAGAACATTAACAAATCTTAAACAGAATTATCAACTAAAGTGGACTTTGCCGGCTGAAAAGCTGTGAAACAGCCTGTTAATAAATGCGAAGTGAAGCTTCAGTGATTAAATGAGCGAACTGTAATCGAGTAGGCGGATGTTTTAGCATCACACCTCTCACAACACCGTACGTGCGGATCCGCATACGGCGTTTCCAGTTTGAATAGGCTAATCCCAATTGTGGATTGGCCTACGAATACATGTT
>Ga0256869_1000370_pt1 | contig 18063 bp, 30 predicted proteins | sample RumenRJG_05RNA_FD_186096 | JGI IMG/M metagenome (GOLD analysis project Ga0256869, IMG submission 186096) | Metatranscriptome of bovine rumen microbial communities from Lethbridge, Alberta, Canada - Rumen RJG_05 (Metagenome Metatranscriptome) | ecosystem: Host-associated > Mammals > Digestive... | reverse complement strand
CTTTAAGCTATAAAATAGTTGTTTCTTTATTCTTTGGTCTCTTCTGCTGGAGTCTCAACAGCAGTTTCTTCTGCTACCGGAGCCTCAGCCTTTACAGACTTCTTAGAACGACGAGTACGAGTCGACTTCTTAGCAGCAGTCTTAGCCATGTTCTCATCGTAATCTACCAACTCAATAAAGCACATTTCTGCGTTATCACCCAAACGATGACCAGTCTTAATAATTCTGGTGTATCCACCCAGACGATTAGCAATCTTCTCAGAAATGTTCTTGAACAATTCAGTAACAGCATACTTATCTTTCAATTCGCTGAATACGAGACGACGAGAAGCTGTAGTATCGTTCTTAGACTTTGTAATCAAAGGCTCTACGTACATTCTTAACGCTTTAGCCTTCTGAAGCGTCGTATTGATTCTTTTATGCTTAATCAAAGAGCAAGCCATGTTTGACAACATTGCAGATCTGTGAGAAGCGGTACGACCTAAATGGTTGAATTTCTTATTATGTCTCATTTTTATTCTTTATCTAATTTATACCTAGAAATATCTGTTCCAAACGAAAGATTCAAACTTGCCAGCAGCTCTTCCAACTCAGTAAGTGACTTCTTACCAAAGTTTCTGAACTTCAGAAGGTCAGTCTTGTTATATTGAACCAAGTCGCCTAATGTCTCCACATCGGCAGCCTTCAAACAGTTCAATGCACGAACTGACAAGTCTAAGTCAACAAGCTTCTGCTTCAAGAGTTGGCGCATGTGCAATACTTCTTCATCAAATTCTTCATTCTTGTCAGCGTCAGATGCCTCAAGAGTGATCTTCTCGTCAGAGAATAACATGAAGTGATAAATCAATATTTTTGCTGCTTCCTTCAACGCTTCTTTCGGATGAATGGAACCATCGGTTGTAATTTCAAGTACAAGTTTCTCGTAGTCGGTCTTCTGTTCAACACGGAAATTCTCTACGGCATACTTGACATTACGAATCGGTGTGTAAATAGAATCAATAGGAATTACGTTCACGTCGGTGCAGAATTGTAAGTTCTCATCAGATGGGACATATCCTCTACCCTTATTGATCGTAATATCTATTTGTAAAGTTGCTTTAGGATCTAAATGGCAAATCACCAATTCAGGATTTAACACTTCAAATCCGGTCAGATACTTACTTATATCACCTGCTTTGAACTCACTAGAGTTTTCAACGGTAATGCTAACCTTCTCGTTTTCGAACTCTTCTACTACTTGCTTGAATCTTACCTGTTTGAGATTCAAGATAATGCCGGTAACGTCCTCTCTAACACCAGGAACGGCAGCGAACTCATGATCAACGCCTGCAATACGAATCGTATTGATTGCATATCCTTCCAAAGAAGATAGCAAGATACGGCGAAGAGCATTACCTACGGTAATACCGAAACCGGGTTCGAGTGGGCGGAATTCAAATTTTCCGTATTTGGAATCCGCTTCCAACATTAATACTTTGTCAGGTTTTTGAAATGCTAATATTGCCATGAATGAATGATTATTTAGAGTACAATTCGACGATCAAATGTTCCTTAATGTTCTCAGGGATATCCTCTCTTGCAGGAACATGCAACAACTTACCAGCCTTTGCATTTTCATCCCACTCCAGCCAAGAATATCTTCCATGATTAAATCCTGCAAGTGAATTAACAACGACTTCCAAAGATTTTGATTTCTCACGAACACCTACAATTTGACCAGCTTTTACTGAATATGAAGGTATAGAAACAACTTCACCATTTACAACGATATGTCTGTGGTTAACCATCTGACGTGCAGCAGCACGTGTAGGAGCGATACCCAAACGATAAACGATATTGTCCAAGCGGCATTCAAGATTCTGCAACAAGATCTCACCAGTAATACCAGTTGATCTTGCAGCTTTATCAAACATATTGCGGAATTGTTTTTCCAATACACCGTAAGTATATTTAGCTTTCTGCTTTTCAGCCAACATCACGCCATATTCAGAAGTTTTTCTTCTGCGGTTTACTCCGTGCTGTCCTGGAGGATAGTTTTTCTTTGATAAAACTTTATCGGGTCCAAAGATCGCTTCACCAAACTTACGTGCAATTCTTGTTTTTGGTCCAGTATATCTTGCCATTTTACTTTTTATTAAATTGTTAAACATATGTACTTAATTTGTTGCAGCCGCGATTACAGAAAGGAAGATGTAATCCAATCAACAAGATTAAGTCACATATAAATAAAGATTATTCTCTTATACTCTTCTTCTCTTAGGAGGACGACAACCATTGTGAGGCAGTGGAGTATTATCAATAATTTCAGTTACTTCAATACCTGCACCATGTACGGTTCTGATAGCAGACTCGCGACCGTTTCCAGGACCATTAACAAATGCTTTCACCTTTCTTAGGCCAAGATCATACGCTGTTTTTGCACAATCTTGGGCAGCCATTTGAGCTGCATAAGGAGTATTCTTTTTTGAACCTCTAAATCCCAATTTACCTGCTGAAGACCAAGAAATAACGTCTCCATTATTGTTTGTCAAAGAGACAATAACATTGTTAAATGAAGAATGAACATGCAACTGTCCAGTAGCTTCTACTTTAACATTTCTTTTCTTCGCTGCGACTGTTTTTTTTTGCCATATTTAATTATTATTTAGTAGCTTTTTTCTTATTTGCAACAGTTTTCTTCTTTCCCTTACGTGTACGAGCGTTGTTCTTTGTGCTCTGACCACGAACTGGTAAACCAATACGATGACGAATTCCACGGTAGCAACCAATATCCATAAATCGCTTAATGTTCATTTGCACTTCTGTACGAAGATCACCTTCCACTTTGTAATCAGCTCCAATAATAGAACGGATCTTTGCTGCCTGATCATCGGTCCAGTCTTGAACCTTAATATCTTTATCTACACCAGCCTTTTCCAAAATCTTAGCTGAACTACTGCGTCCAATACCATAAATGTAGGTCAACGCAATCTCGCCTCTCTTGTTCTGAGGCAAATCTACACCAACTATTCTTATAGCCATATACTTAATTATTTTTCCTCCAAAAATAATAAATTATCCTTGACGTTGTTTATACTTAGGATTCTTTTTACTAATAACATACAAACGGCCTTTACGTCTAACGATCTTGCAGTCCGGCGTACGTTTCTTGATTGATGCTCTTACTTTCATATCTTTATTCTTTTATTTATATCTAAAAACGATTCTTCCCTTTGATAAGTCATAAGGCGACATTTCTACCCTTACCTTATCACCAGGTAATATTTTAATGTAATGCATTCTCATTTTTCCTGAAATATGAGCTGTTATCTCATGCCCATTCTCCAGTTCTACTCGAAACATTGCATTTGACAATGCTTCAACGATGGTTCCATCTTGTTCAATTGCAGATTGCTTTGCCATATTAATTCAAATTGCGTTATTTCCTAAAACTTCTTCTATATATTCAAAGGAAGATAAAATATCAGCGCTTCCCTGTCGTATTGCAATCGTATGTTCGAAGTGTGCTGCCGGCTTCCCATCACGGGTTCTAACAGTCCAACCATCCTTCTCCATATAGATCTGACGATTACCCATCGTTATCATTGGCTCGATTGCGATACACATTCCTTTACGTAATAAGATGCCCGTACCTTTCTTTCCATAATTCGGAACCATTGGTTCTTCGTGCATTTCTTTTCCGATGCCATGCCCTACAAACTCTCGTACGACACCGTACGAATTTGCCAGACAATGCGCTTCAACCGCGCTGCCAATATCACCAAGGCGTTTCCCATGAACTGCATTCTCTATTCCTTTGTACAATGCTTCTTTTGTAACCTTAAGAAGCTTCATCACCTCCGGAGAGACATTCCCTACCGGAAATGTATAACATGAATCGCCACAGAAGCCATTCATATATGTACCACAGTCAACAGAAACAATGTCACCATCCTTTAGAGGGATGTCATTGGGTATTCCATGAACGACCTGATCATTTACCGAAGTACAGATCGAAGCCGGGAATGGAACTCCAAATTGATTAGGGAACCCTTTAAAAGTAGGAATCGCTCCGTTGTCACGAATAAACTCCTCGGCTACTTTATCAAGTTCCTTCGTCGTAACACCTGGTTTTATCATTTTAGCAACTTCGGCCAGAGTTTTACCGACAAGTAAATTACTCTGGCGAAGTAGCTCTATTTCATCCTCTGTTTTAAGAAATATCATCTGTCAAGCAAATTAATAGGCTTGAACATTACCTGAACGACCTTTGATTCTTCCAGTATTCAACAATCCATCGTAATGACGCATCAACAAATGACTCTCAATCTGCTGTAATGTATCCAAAACAACACCTACAAGAATCAAAAGAGATGTACCACCGAAGAATTGAGCAAATCCTTGTTGTACGCCAAACAAACCAGCAAAAGCTGGTAAGATTGCTACAATTGCCAAGAAGATAGATCCTGGAAGAGTAATACGTGACATAATCGTATCAATGAAATCGGCAGTGTTCTTTCCCGGCTTAATACCTGGAATAAAACCATTGTTCCGTTTCATATCTTCTGCCATCTGGCTCGGGTTAATTGTGATTGCAGTGTAGAAATACGTGAACAGGATGATCAACGCTGCATAAATCAAATTATACCAGAAACCATTGTTGTTTGTCAAAGCACGTGCAACACCACTCGCATTTGCAACGTTTGAGAAACCTATCACCGTGATAGGAATGAACATCAAAGCCTGTGCAAAGATAATAGGCATTACATTAGCTGCATTGACCTTCAACGGAATATACTGACGAGCACCTCCATATTGCTTGTTGCCAACAACACGCTTTGCATATTGTACAGGTACCTTGCGAACGCCTTGAACCAGCATGATAGCAAAAGCCATAACGATCAACAGGAATACCATCTCCAACAAGAACATGACGATACCACCAGCACCCGGAGAGGAGAATCGTGAAACAACTTCCTGAACCAATGACTGCGGCAGACGTGCAATGATACCAATCATGATGATCATAGATACACCATTACCGATACCTTTATCTGTGATTCTTTCACCCAACCACAAGATAAACATACTTCCAGCAGCCAAAATGATTGTAGAAGAAATAATAAAAGTCGTCCAATCTAATGAAGCATTAAGTGCTCCTCCGGCTTGCATCTTCAGGTTCAACAGATAAGAAGGAGCTTGGAAAACCAATATGAAAATCGTTAAGATACGAGTATATTGATTGATCTTTCTTCTTCCGCTTTCGCCTTCACGTTGCATTTTTTGAAAATAAGGAACAGCGATAGCTAACAATTGAATAACGATTGATGCCGAGATGTATGGCATAATTCCTAATGCAAAAATGGAAGCATTAGAAAAAGCACCTCCCGAAAACATATTCAATAACGCTAACAAGCCTTCATCAGTTTGTTGATGCAACTGTGTCAACATTGCAGGGTTGATACCCGGAAGTACCACATAAGAACCAAACCTGTAAATAGCCACAAAAAATAAGGTGATAAGGATTCTTTGACGCAGATCCTCAATCTTCCATATATTCTTTAATGTTTCAATAGATTTATGCATTGAATCAGAGTTTTACGGCGTTACCACCAACGGCTTCGATGGCTGCTACAGCACTCTTTGAGAAAGCATTAGCTTCAACATCAAGCTTTGTAGTAAGGCTACCGTTACCAAGTATTTTCACTAATTGTTTTGAAGAAATATAACCTGCTTGAGCCAAGTCATTCAAACCAACTTTCGTCAAGCCCTTAGCATCAGCTACAGCCTGGACAACATCAAGATTGATGGCCTTGTATTCAACGCGATTAATATTCTTAAAACCAAACTTCGGAAGACGACGTTGAAGTGGCATCTGACCACCTTCAAAACCAATCTTCTTTTTATAACCAGATCTAGATTTAGCACCTTTGCTTCCTCTTGTTGAAGTACCACCATATCCAGAACCCGGTCCACGACCGATTCTCTTGCGTGATTTGGTAGATCCCTCTGCAGGTTTCAAATTACTTAAATTCATATCGTAATAAGTTTTTTAATCTAATTAATTACTCTACAACAGCAACCAAGTGCTTAACTGCGTCAATCATACCACGTACAGTAGGAGAGTCCTCACGTTCAACCACCTGATTTAACTTGCGAAGACCCAAAGCATTCAATGTTCTTTTCTGACGCTCAGGAGCACGGTTTCTACTTTTAATTTGTTTAATCTTAATAGTTGCCATATGAACCTCCTTATCCTTTAAATACTTTTTCCATACTTACGCCTCTATTCTGAGCAACCATACGAGCATCTCTCATCTCACTCAAAGCAAGGATTGTAGCCTTTACTAAGTTATGAGGATTGGATGAACCCTTAGACTTTGCCAAGACGTCAGTAATACCAACACTTTCAAGGACAGCACGCATAGCACCACCGGCAACAACACCTGTACCAGTTGAAGCAGGTTTGATAAATACTTCAGCACCACCAAACTTAGCTGTTTGCTCATGAGGAACAGTACCTTTTAATACTGGCACACGTGTCAGATTTTTCTTTGCAGCCTCTACACCTTTAGCAATAGCAGCTGTTACTTCACCTGCCTTACCCAAACCGAGACCAATAACACCATCCTCATTTCCAACAACGACAATTGCAGAGAAAGTAAATGTTCTACCACCCTTTGTAACCTTCGTTACACGGTTGATAGCAACCAGTCTATCCTTTAACTCTACATCGCTAGATATCTTAACTCTATTATTTACCATAATTCATTAAAATTTAAGTCCACCGTTACGAGCAGCATCAGCCACCGCTTTTACTCTACCATGATACAAATAACCATTGCGGTCAAAAACAACTGTCGTAATACCAGCTTCCTGAGCTTTCTTTGCAATCAGTTCACCAACTTTAGCAGCTTGCTGGAGTTTTGGCATAGCTTCCATCCCAAGAGAAGACGCTGATGCCAGAGTCGTTCCTTTCAAGTCGTCAATAACCTGAACATAGATCTGCTTATTACTTCTAAATACACTCATACGTGGACGTTCAGCAGTACCTGAAATCTTATTACGTACTCTATATTTAATTTTGATTCGTCTTTCTGATTTTGTTGTCATAATCTTACTGTTTTAAAAATTATTTAGCTGCTGCTGTCTTTCCAGACTTTCTACGAATAACTTCGCCAACAAACTTAATACCTTTACCCTTGTAAGGCTCTGGCTTACGGAAAGAACGAATCTTCGCACATACCTGACCAAGCAACTGCTTGTCGCATGATTCCAAAATAATCAACGGATTTTTATTTCTTTCTGATTTCGTCTCAACCTTGATTTCAGAAGGCAATACCATAAAGATAGGATGAGTATAACCCAAAGCAAATTCAATAGTATTACCCGTATTGGTAGCACGATAACCAACACCTACAAGCTCAAGTTCTTTCTTATAACCTGTAGATACACCAACAACCATATTGTTAACCAAAGCACGGTACAAGCCATGATAAGCATGTCTTTGCTTTGCATTATCAATCATCGCATTTTCATCTTCTTTAAAAGATACATGCCCGTCTTCAATCGTCACCTTAATTGAAGGGTCAACATACTGACTCAATTCTCCCTTCGGACCTTTCACTGTAATGATATTGTCCTTATGAGAAATAGTTACACCAGCAGGAATGCTAATCGGTAATTTTCCAATTCTTGACATAGCGTACCCTCCTATTAATATACATAACAAAGAACCTCACCACCGATCTTTAAATCAGCAGCGGCCTTGTTTGTCATTACACCTTTGGAAGTAGATATTATAGCAATACCTAAACCATTAATTACTCTCGGCATGTCTTTATATCCAGTATACTTACGTAAACCTGGAGTAGATACTCTTTGAAGGTTCTTGATAGCGTTAACCTTGTTAACTGCATCATACTTCAAAGCGATCTTGATAGTTCCCTGAGGTCCATCCTCAACGAACTTGTAGTTCAAAATGTAACCTTGATCAAACAGAATCTTTGTGATTTCTTTCTTCAGATTTGATGCAGGTACTTCAACTACTCTGTGCTTTGCACGAATTGCATTTCTCAACCTCGTGAGATAATCTGCGATTGGATCTGTCATATAAATTAAAATTAAATTAATCAGGACTACCCTGACAATATTTAAACAAAAAATTACCAGCTTGCTTTCTTAACGCCCGGGATCAAACCGCTTGATGCCATTTCACGGAACTGAATTCTTGAAATGCCGAACTGACGGATGTAACCTTTTGGACGACCGGTTAACTTACAACGATTGTGCAAACGGATAGGGTTTGCATTCTTCGGTATTGCCTGCAACTTACGAGCTGCTTCGTATGCCTCTGCTGGATCACCAGTATTAACAATCTTCTTCAGAGCAGCGCGCTTCTCAGCATATTTGGCTACAAGTTTGGCTCTTTTTACTTCACGAGCCTTCATTGATTCTTTTGCCATATCTTATCAATTAATTTTTTGAATTCTTAAATGGTAAACCAAATTCCTTCAGGAGGGCATAACCTTCTTCATCTGTCTTAGCAGATGTAACGAATGTGATACTCATACCAAGAATCTTTGTTATACTATCGATATTGATTTCCGGGAAGATAATCTGTTCGTCAATACCCAAAGAATAGTTACCTCTACCATCAAACTTCGAGTTAATACCCTTAAAGTCACGGATACGTGGTAAAGCAACACGAACAAGTCTTTCCAAGAATTCATACATTCTTTCACGGCGTAAAGTAACCATTACACCAATAGGCATTTTCTTACGCAACTTGAAGTTAGCAATATCTTTACGAGAAACAGTAGCAACTGCTTTTTGACCTGTAATAGTTGTCAACTCGTTGATGGCTACTTCAATAATCTTCTTATCAGCTACAGCCTCGCCCAATCCCTGATTGATTACAATTTTCTTCAAAGCCGGGATCTGCATAGGAGAAGTATACTGGAACTGTTTCATCAATGCAGGAGCAATGCGCTCTGCATATTCTTTTTTAAGGCTAGCAGTATTACTCATTACTTAATCTCCTCTCCTGATTTTTTAGAATAACGAACAAATGTTCTTCCATCAGCACTCTCTCTTCTACCAATGCGTGTCGGTTTACCTGTCTTAGGATCCAATACATTCAGATTAGAAATATGGATAGAAGCTTCTTGCTTCACAATACCTCCTTGAGGATTCTTAGCACTTGGCTTTGTGCTCTTAGAAACCATATTTACGCCTTCAACGATAGCACGTTGTTTTTCAACAAGAACTTTCAACACGCGTCCAGTCTTACCTTTATCCTCACCGGAATTTACGTAAACTGTATCGCCTTTTCTAATATGTAATTTACTCATTACTATAATCTTTAATCAAATTAAAGTACTTCAGGTGCCAATGAAACGACCTTCATATTAACTGCACGTAATTCTCTGGCAACAGGGCCAAAGATACGACTTCCTCTAATTTCACCTGCGTTGTTCAACAAAACGCAAGCATTATCATCAAAACGAATATAAGAGCCATCAGCACGACGGATCTCTTTCTTTGTACGTACAATCAAAGCCTTTGATACGGTACCTTTTTTAACATCACTTGAAGGGATAACGCTTTGCACAGCGACTACAATTACATCCCCGACAGAAGCGTAACGTCTTTTTGTACCACCCAAAACGCGGATACAAAGAGCCTCTTTTGCGCCACTGTTATCGCATACTGTAAGTTTGGATTCTGCTTGTATCATAATTACTTAGCTCTTTCAATAATTGAAACCAATCTCCATCTCTTCGTCTTGCTCAGAGGACGAGTTTCCATGATATGTACTGTATCACCTACATTACATTCATTCTTTTCGTCATGAACATGATATTTTTTCGTTTTCTGAACGAACTTCCCATACATCGGGTGTTTTTCTTTAAACACGGTAGCTACGGTAATGGTCTTATCCATTTTGTTGCTTACAACGACACCCGTTCTTTCTTTTCTTAAATTTCTAGCTTCCATGAGGACTATTATTTATTATTAAGTTCTCTCTGACGTAACTCTGTCTTCATACGCGCAATCGTTCTGCGTAATTTTCTGATTTGTGAAGGGTTTTCCAGCGGAGAGATAGAATGATTTAACAGCATCTGAGTATAATTGGCAACTTCAGTGTCAATTCTTTCTGCCAATTCATTAGTTGGTATTTCTCTAATTTCTGCAATCTTCATAATAATTAAGCATTTTGATTAGCATCGTAATCACGTCTAACAATAAACTTCGTAGTAATAGGAAGTTTCTGAGCTGCTAAGCGCAAAGCTTCTTTTGCTACTTCATAAGGTACACCGTCGGCTTCGATCAAAATACGACCTGGAATAACAGGTGCTACGAAACCTACAGGATCACCTTTACCTTTACCCATACGTACGTCAGCAGGCTTACGAGTAATTGGTTTATCCGGGAAAATACGGATCCAAATCTGACCTTGACGTTGCATATATCTTGTCACTGCCACACGAGCAGCCTCAATCTGACTACCTGTAATCCACTTAGATTCAAGAGCCTTGATTCCAAAAGACCCAAAGGCTAATTGGTTTCCTCTATGAGCGAAACCTTTACCATTACGGCGGCCATCCTGTTGTCTTCTGAACTTTGTTTTTTTCGGTTGTAACATAATCTTTTAAATTCAAATCGATTAACGATTATTTCTCTTTCTTCTGAAGTTTTTACCTCCATTATTATTACCACCGCGACCTGTTTCTTTCGTCTGAGTGAAATTAGGTGCAAGATCTTTCTTGCCATAAACTTCACCGCGGCAGATCCATACTTTAATACCTTGCAAACCAACCTTTGTCAAAGCTTCTGCCTGACAGTAGTCGATATCAGCACGTAAAGTATGCAAAGGAGTTCTACCTTCCTTTAACATTTCTGAACGAGCCATTTCTGCACCGTTCAAACGACCTGAAATCTGAACTTTAATTCCTTCAGCGCCCATGCGCATTGTGTTGGCAATAGCCATCTTGATGGCACGGCGATAAGCGATCTTACCCTCAACCTGACGAGCGATGTTGTTAGCAACAATCACTGCATCGAGTTCCGGCTTCTTCACCTCGAAAATATTGATTTGGATATCCTTATCGGTAATCTTCTTCAATTCTTCTTTCAACTTATCAACTTCTTGACCGCCTTTACCAATGATAATACCAGGGCGTGCAGTACATACGGTAATTGTCACCAATTTCAACGTACGTTCAATAACAATTCTAGAAACGCTGGCTTTAGCAAGTCTTGCTTTCAAATATTTACGAATCTTGCTGTCTTCCAACAAGGCGTCACCATATTCTTTACCACCGTACCAATTAGAATCCCAACCTCTGATTATTCCTAAACGGTTACTTATTGGATTAACTTTTTGTCCCATACTTACTCTTGATTATCATTAGTTTTCTTAGAATCAACGAACAAAGTCACATGATTTGAACGTTTACGAATTCTGTATCCTCTACCCTGAGGTGCCGGACGCATTCTCTTGAGTGTCACACCTTCATCAACAAAAACCTTGGATACATACAATTCACCGTCCTCAGCCTTTCGCTCATTTTTCTGTTCCCAATTAGCAATAGCAGAGCGCAGCAATTTTTCAACTTTTGCAGCAGCTTCTTTGGAAGAGAACTTCAAGACACCGAGCGCACGGTTCACTTCCATACCACGAATCATGTCGACTACATAACGCATTTTACGTGGAGAAGATGGAACATTCCGCAATTTAGCGAAATACATTGTCTTCTGGGCTTCTTTTCTTTTATTAGCCGAATTTGATTTTCTTGCTCCCATTATTTAATTACTTTTTTTCTACTGTTTGCCTGTTTATTTCTTATTATTACCGGCATGGCCACGGAATGTACGCGTTGGAGCGAACTCACCGAGTTTATGGCCCACCATATTCTCAGTAATATAAACAGGAATAAATTTATTTCCGTTATGAACAGCAATGGTATGACCTACGAAATCAGGAGATATCATTGATGCTCTAGCCCAAGTTTTAACGACAACTTTCTTACCACTTTCGTTCATGGCAAGAACTTTGTTCTCTAGTTTTACGTTAATATATGGACCTTTTTTTAATGAACGACTCATAATTTACTCAATTAATCAATTATTTCTTTCTTCTTTCAATGATATACTTTGAAGACTGCTTCTTTGGAGCTCTTGTCTTCAAGCCCTTAGCGTACAAACCTTTACGTGAACGAGGATGACCTCCTGATGCACGTCCTTCACCACCACCCATTGGGTGATCAACCGGATTCATAACAACACCACGGTTGTGTGGACGACGTCCAAACCAACGAGTACGGCCTGCTTTACCAGAACTTTCCAATCCATGGTCTGAGTTTCCTACACTACCAACAGTAGCCTTGCAAGTACCAAGAATCTTACGTAATTCACCAGAAGGCAATTTGATAACACAATACTTACCTTCACGTGATGTCAACTGAGCAAAATTACCAGCCGATCTTACCAAAACGGCACCCTGTCCCGGACGTAATTCGATGTTGTGAACAACTGTACCAACAGGGATGTTTTCAAGTGGAAGAGAGTTACCAACTTCTGGAGCAATCTCTGTACCTGAAAGAATTGTCTGACCAACTTGCAAACCATTAGGAGCAATAATATATCTCTTTTCTCCATCAGCATAGAATAACAATGCGATACGAGCCGAACGGTTCGGATCGTATTCAATTGTCTTAACTACAGCTGGAACACCGTCTTTATTTCTCTTGAAATCGATAATACGATATTTACGTTTGTGACCGCCACCTCTATAGCGCACCGTCATCTTTCCGACGTTATTACGACCACCTGTAGAACGTTTACCATAAACAAGAGATTTTTCTGGTACTGACGCAGTAATTTCTTCAAAAGTACCAATAATCTTGTGTCTCTGCCCCGGTGTTGTGGGCTTAAATTTACGTACTGCCATTTCTATTAAATATTGCTATAAAAATCAATAGTATCGCCTTCCTTCAGTGTAACAATAGCTTTCTTATAAGCATTTGTTCTACCTTTGATCAGGCCTGCCTTTGTATACCTTGTCTTGTTCTTACCAGCGTATCTTATTGTGTTTACATCTACCACGCTAACATTATACAAGGCCTCAACTTCTTTCTTAATCTCTAATTTGTTAGCTTCAGGACGCACGATAAAACCGAAACGGTTATTAAACTTTTCGGTTGTTTTCGTCATTTTCTCAGTCACTAACGGTTTAACTATATATCCCATTACTTAAGCCTCCTCATTATGAATTAAGACAAAATACTATCAATAACTCCCAAGGAATTTTCAGTTACAACCAACACCTGTGCGTCCAATACACTGTATGTATTCAACATAGATGCTTGCATCAACTTAACACCCTGTAAGTTACGAGCCGACAAATATACGTTTTTATTTGATTCTGGCAAAACAAAAAGTAACTTCTTGTCAGCAATTTTAAGATTATTTATCACATTTACGAACTCTTTTGTCTTAGGAGCTTCAAATGAGAAGTCTTCAACAACAAGAATAGCGTTTTCCTGTGCCTTATAAGAAAGAGCTGAGCGACGTGCTAAAGCCTTAACTTTCTTATTCAACTTAAACCAATAATCACGAGGTCTCGGACCGAATACACGGCCACCACCATGGAACAACGGTGATTTGATATCACCATGACGAGCACCGCCACCACCTTTCTGGCGGCCTAACTTACGTGTAGAACCAGCAATTTCGCTTCTTTCTTTTGATTTGTGTGTACCTTGACGTTGGTTTGCTAAGTATTGCTTAACAGCCAAGTAGATAACGTGGTCATTGGGTTCAATTCCGAAGATAGATTCGTTTAACGTAACCTTTCTCCCGGTGTCTTCACCTTTAATATTTAATACGTTAACTTCCATTATTTCTCAATTAAAACGATTGAACCTTTGCAACCCGCAACCGAACCTTTTACCAAAAGAAGATTATGTTCCGGAATTACTTTTAAAACTCTCAAGTTCTGAGTAGTAACTCGATCACCACCGAGCTGACCGCCCATGCGCATACCCTTGAATACCTTTGCAGGGTAAGAACAAGCTCCGATAGAACCTGGCTTACGCTGACGGTTATGCTGACCGTGAGTTGTTTCACCAACACCACCAAAGCCGTGACGTTTTACAACACCCTGGAAACCTTTTCCTTTAGATGTACCGATAACGTCAACCAATTCAGCATCATTAAAGAGTTCTACTGTAATCGTATCACCCAAATTGTACTCTTTCTCAAAATTCTTGAACTCGGCCAAGTGTCTCTTTGGAGTTACTCCTGCTCTTTTAAAGTGTCCCATCAAAGGTTTCGTCACATTCTTTTCCTTTATGTCTTGGAAACCAACTTGAACGGCTGCATAACCATCCTTCTCAACACTTTTAATCTGAGTAACTACACAAGGACCAGCTTCGATAACAGTGCATGGTACATTCTTACCATCAGCACTAAAAACGGAAGTCATTCCGATTTTCTTTCCTAATAATCCTGGCATTTCAGTTAATTTTTAAACAATTAAACTTTAATTTCTACTTCTACACCACTCGGTAATTCCAACTTCATCAAGGCGTCGACTGTCTTAGCTGTAGAGCTATAGATATCAATCAAACGTTTGTAAGATGAAAGCTCGAATTGTTCACGAGATTTCTTGTTCACGAAAGTTGAACGGTTCACTGTAAAGATCTTCTTGTGTGTTGGCAATGGAATAGGACCACTGACAATAGCACCTGTAGCCTTTACTGTTCTAACGATCTTCTCTGCTGAGTTGTCTACCAAGTTGTGATCGTAGGATTTCAGTTTAATCCGAATTTTTTGACTCATTACTTTTAATTATTAATTGTTACTAATATGAATATGGGGTTCGATTTAAGAGTCATTCACTAAACCGATTGCCCCATCTTCGTTTTTATACTAAATCTGCACGACCTCCCACGTCTTCAAGTATCGTCTTCGCGATAGAATTTGAAACTTGAGCGTGATGATCGTAAGTCATAGATGATGTTGCGCGTCCTGAAGTAATTGTACGCAATGCCGTTACATAACCGAACATTTCTGCCAGCGGAACCATCGCCTTAACAACTCTTGAGCCCGAGCGAGTTGATTCCATTCCTTCAACTTGACCACGACGTTTATTCAAGTCACCGATTACATCACCCATATTTTCTTCTGGAGTAACGACTTCCAACTTCATCATTGGCTCCATCAAAACAGGACCTGCTTTCTCACATGCTTTCTTATAAGCCTGGATCGCACAAATTTCGAATGACAACTGGTCGGAATCCACTGGGTGGAACGAACCATCGTGCAACACAACCTTTAAGGAATCAAGAGGGAAGCCTGCCAAAACACCATTTCTCATGGCTGTCAAAAAGCCCTTCTGTACAGAAGGTATATATTCTTTTGGCACATTTCCACCCTTCACTTCATCAACAAACTGTAAGCCACCTTCCTTGAAATCCTCATCAACCGGGCCTACTGAAACGATGATATCAGCAAACTTACCACGACCACCGGTCTGTTTCTTGTAAACTTCACGAAGTTGAACTGTCTTCGTAATAGCTTCCTTGTAAGCAACCTGTGGACGACCTTGGTTACATTCCACCTTGAACTCTCTCTTCAAGCGTTCAATAATGATTTCCAAGTGAAGTTCACCCATTCCTTCGATAACAGTCTGTCCTGTCTGTTCATCTGTATGAACACGGAAGGTTGGATCTTCCTCTGCCAGCTTAGCCAAACCGTTTGACAGCTTCTCCAAGTCTTTCTGGGTCTTAGGCTCAACAGCAATACCAATCACAGGATCAGGGAAATCCATTGACTCCAATACGATTGGTGCGTCCTCATCACAAAGAGTATCACCGGTATGGATGTCTTTGAAACCAACTCCTGCACCGATATCACCAGCACTAATCACATCCATCGGGTTCTGCTTGTTCGAGAACATCTGGAACAAACGTGATACGCGTTCCTTCTTGCCTGAACGAGAGTTATAGATGTATGAGCCTGATTCAATCTTTCCAGAATAAACACGGAAATAGGTCAGACGGCCAACATACGGATCGGTCGCGATTTTGAAAGCCAACGCAGCAGTCTTTTCATCCTCTGAAGGACGACGATCTTCTTCTGCACCTGTATTTGGATTCACACCTTTTATATTAGGTGTATCCAAAGGTGAAGGTAAGAATGCACAGATATAGTCGAGCAAGGTCTGAACACCTTTGTTCTTGAAAGAAGAACCGCAGGTCATAGGAACGAGTCCATGCTTCAACGTACCTTTACGAATTGCACGGATAGCTTCTTCCTCTGTTATTGTTGAAGGGTCATCAAAGAATTTCTCCATAACCTCATCATCATAGTCTGCAGCTGCTTCCAGCATCTTATCACGCCATTCTTGTGCCTCATTCACCATTTCAGCAGGGATATCGGTCACTTCATATTCAGCGCCCATTGTCTCGTCATGCCAATAGATGGCTTTCATCTTAATCAGGTCGACTATACCTTTGAAATGTTCCTCAGCACCAATAGGAATCATTATAGCGCAAGGGTTTGCACCTAATTTTTCTCTCATCTGAGTCATTACGTCAAAGAAGTCAGCACCTGAACGGTCCATCTTGTTCACATAGCCAAGGCAAGGAACTCCGTATTTTTCAGCCTGACGCCATACAGTTTCTGATTGTGGTTCAACACCACCTACAGCAGCGTAGGTAGCGACTGCACCATCCAGTACACGTAACGAACGTTCAACCTCGGCGGTGAAGTCTACGTGTCCCGGAGTGTCAATCAAATTAATTTTGTAAGTCTTGTCCCCAAACTTCCAGTTCGCAGTAGTTGCGGCCGATGTAATTGTAATACCGCGTTCCTGCTCTTCTTCCATCCAGTCCATTGTAGCTGCACCGTCGTGAACCTCACCAATCTTGTGAGTCAATCCGGTATAGAACAATATACGTTCAGAAGTTGTCGTTTTACCAGCATCGATGTGAGCCATGATACCGATATTGCGGGTAAGACTAAGATCTTGTTTTGCCATTTTTCGTTCTTATTTTAATTAACCTTTAGAATCTGAAGTGTGCAAAAGCACGGTTAGCTTCAGCCATACGGTGCATATCCTCTTTACGTTTGAATGCTCCACCTTGTTCATTGAAAGCATCAACGATTTCATTAGCCAACTTGTCAGACATAGACTTGCCACCACGTTTACGAGCGAAAGAGATCATATTCTTCATTGAGATAGACTCTTTACGTTCTGGACGGATTTCAGTAGGAACCTGGAATGTAGCACCACCGATACGACGAGACTTAACCTCGATTTGCGGAGTGATGTTATCAAGAGCTTTTTTCCAAATTTCCAAAGCTGATTTCTCTTCGTTAGGAAGTTTTGCCTTTACTGTTTCCAGTGCAGCGTAAAAAATTTCGTAAGAGGTGTTCTTCTTACCATCATACATCAGATGGTTTACGAATTTAGAGACCTTTTGGTCGTTAAACACCGGATCCGGAAGGATCAAACGTTTTTTTGGTTTTGCTTTTCTCATTTTTCTTAAAACTTGCGTTTTTGTTTGGGTTGCATTTTTGTCTTCTTCAACGCTTTCACTAAAGCATTTACTCAACCTTTACTGCTTATTCCAACAAACCAAAACTAATTTAAATAATACTTAATCTCCGAGAAGTTAATTACTTCTTAGCTTTAGGACGCTTAGCACCATACTTGCTTCTGCGTTGAGTACGACCAGCTACACCAGCTGTATCCAAAGTACCACGAACGATGTGATAACGAACACCTGGGAGGTCCTTCACACGACCGCCACGTACTAATACGATTGAGTGTTCCTGCAAATTGTGTCCTTCTCCCGGAATGTAAGAGTTGACTTCCTTTGAGTTAGTCAAACGGACACGAGCAACCTTTCGCATTGCTGAGTTAGGTTTCTTAGGAGTCGTTGTGTAAACACGTACACAGACACCACGTCTTTGTGGACATGAGTCAAGTGCCGGAGATTTACTCTTCTCCTTCAATACCTGTCTTCCTTTTCTTACTAATTGTTGAATAGTAGGCATTTTGTTTTGTTT
>Ga0256869_1000360_pt1 | contig 18224 bp, 22 predicted proteins | sample RumenRJG_05RNA_FD_186096 | JGI IMG/M metagenome (GOLD analysis project Ga0256869, IMG submission 186096) | Metatranscriptome of bovine rumen microbial communities from Lethbridge, Alberta, Canada - Rumen RJG_05 (Metagenome Metatranscriptome) | ecosystem: Host-associated > Mammals > Digestive... | reverse complement strand
CTGAGAAATACAGAGTGAAAGAAGTCAATATTAATTAAAATTGAATAAATATATGAATGAAAATATATCAGTTGATGTACAAAATAAAACAGTTATTGAATTTCCTAAATATATAGAAGTTAGTGATGAGATATATATAAACTAGTAACTTCTTCTAAATATTTAGCTTCTTATAAATCCTTAACTAATAAAGAAATAACTATAAATACAGATCTTAAAATTATAAATTCTGAAATAGAAGTTGGAAAAGTATTTATTACTGATGCTATTGAAAGATTTGAAAATAATAAACCGATTGGAATATTTGTAATTTGGTCAAGTAATTATTTAAGTTACGAAGAATTTAAATTATATAAAGAGATATTTATAAAATATAATTGGAATATAGGTATTTACGATATATCTTATTTCATGAGACATCGTAAACCTACTTATAAAAATAAAATATATAAAATACTTAATGAATCCTGCGGATTTATTAAGATACCTGCTTTAATACTATGTAGTAAAGGTCATATAAATCATGTACCTATGAATGGATTAAATGCAGAGGAAAGAGAATCTTGTAGTCTTAATGAGTATTATTCCCTAACTAAGTCATTAAAGAGGAGTTTAGAAAATTATATTTTACATGACTCTGAAGATTATTCAAATATAGATTTATTAGAACAAGTTTTACTTAGAATAAATAATGGTTAAGTATCGTAGTAAAGAACAGATAGTTACTGAGAAGAAAATAAAATATATAACAGATAAAGTACTCAGTCATCTAGGTAAGGAGGAAATAGTACGAGTTCAGAATAAAGGACTTGTAAATTACTTAACTAAAGCTATTGATAAATTTGTAGATGAAGATATATATAAGTTATTTTCTAATATTACTTATGTTAAACGTAATGAAGAGGTTGAGTATGGAGTACTTCATTTAACATCTAATTTATCAGAATACAGAACTAAAAGAGAGGAGCTGCTTGAGTTATGTTTAACAATGCTCAATGACCTTGAGAAACATCTTAATAATGAAGGTATTAGTTATGTAGCAGATAAACATATAAGATTAACAAATCATAATGGTAATATTGTTAATAGAGCTTTAGCTTATACTTTTATGGAGTATATAGGTTTAGTTAAATTTCATGCCTATAGAGTTATTCAATTAGAAGATGGTAAAGGTGTACCTAGTAAATGGAATAGATGTTTAACTGTTAAATTTAACTATGATAAGTATGTTTCATTACTTTCAGATGAAAATGAATTAGTTGTTGATAAATTAGCTACTAAGACTTATAGAAAGTTAGATACAGCAACAGGTACTCAACTATATAGTGACTGTTATAAGAGTATTCTCAAGGGGTTCTTCGAGATGAGACCTGCTACAAGTGACTATATTGAAGCTAAGAAGTACTTCAATAAATTAAGAAAAGATTATAAAGCTAATTATGATGATAAACATGTAACTTATAGAATTATTGTAGATCTATATGAAGGTAATTTAGCAGCTCTTTTAAGAATAAGTGAGGATTTATATGCAGGTCGTATCCATACTAATTTAACTATGACTGCTCGTAAAGAAAGGCATAGATTTGTATATAGAGATACTGAAGAGGATGCAGTTGAAGTAGATGTAACTGCAATGCAACCTGTATTACTCCTTAATTTATATGATCAATACCTTAGAGATAATGGATATGAGGTTGAGAATTTATTTTGGAGTAGAATAGAAGAGTTAAATACAGATTTCTATAAATTGATAGGAGCGTATGTATATAATGTTTTACCTGAGAAAATTACACCATATCAAAGAGATGAATTAAAGAAAAGAGTACTTCATTACTTATATTCAGGACGTAAATTAAAATCTTTTGCATTTAGTGAAAAGGAACAAGATCAAATAGCTTATAGAGTAGGATATGCAATAAATAGAGTAGATTCATTATTGAGTCACTGGATAGAAAGTAAATTTAAAGGTAGAAGTAATTTAAATAGCCAGTTTAAGTCATATCTACCTCAATTAATGCAAAAGAAAGAAGTAGAAGTATTTTCAAAAATTTGGAGAGCTCTAATTAAGGAGAACATAACATTTTCAACAGTGCATGATGCAATAAAATGCAGAAAATCAGATGCAGAAAAAGTTAGAGAAATCATGCAAAAAATATTCAATGATAATGACATAAGATTATTCAATAAAGGTATTAAGATAGAGTAATATATATTAGCAGGTATATTACTCCTAAATAAAGTAGTAATTAGTAATTAATAGAGATTATATTAATTATAAAGTATATATCATATATTATTATATATAGATATCTACTGAGAGTTAATTACTACATAGCGGTTGTTTCCGTTTTATTCTTTTATATATGAATACGATCTGAGAAGTATATAAGAGTTAATTTCTGCCAGATCGTACATTATAGGTTAGACCTATAAGGGTTTATTTTGACGCACTTTTATAGCCTAAGCGGGGTTTTGGACCGTCTCAGACCCTTACTCTTGTAAGGTAAGGAAGGCTTACTTAATAATGAAATAAATTATATGGAAGAAAAACAATCTAAGATTAAATCATTAAAATTCCCTGAAATAGTCAGGCAGATGCCTTATATGCTCCTAGGTGATCTTAATGACTCATCTATACTTCTTAGGGAGATATTTGATAATTCACGAGATGAACTTATTGCTTCACAACATTGTGATACTATTTATATAAATACAGATGAAAAGAATAGTATATACACTGTAGTAGATAACGGTCGAGGAATACCTACTGAATTATCTGAGGATGAACCAGATAAAACTCAAATGCATCTTGCACTAGGTTCAGTTTATGCAGGAGGTAAGTATGATTCAGATGTTGTAGCAGGTGGGATGCATGGAGTAGGTTCATCAGCTGTAAATGCAGTATCTAATGTATTTAAAGCTGCATGTAAGATCCGTCAAGAAGCTATAGGTAATTCTATTGATATAGTGAATTCAATAGATTCTGCAGAAGGAAAATATTTATTCTATGAATGGAATAAAGGTATTTTAGTTCGTACTGAAGTACTTGATTCTACAGATCTTACTAAAGAATTTGGAGAAGGTATTCCTACTGACTTCAGTACTTATGTAGGATTTACTCCAGATGAAACTATAGTAAAGTCAACTAAAGCTCCTATATCTCCAACATGGTATGAATACACTTTTGAAGTAATGAAGAGATTCTTCAATAAAGATATTCATATTATAATTAATGGAGTTGAAGTAGAGGATTCATTTAAACCTTATAAATACTGGGTACAAAAAACTTATCCGTTAAGATGGCCAGGTAAGAATAAAGAAATATCTTTACTTATTAACTGGGAGTTTGATGCAGATCTTTCTACTCAGGATTATTCAGGTTGTGTTAATATGATTACTTGTAATAGAGGTAAACATATAGAAATAGCTTCTTGGATAATTACTCATAATCTTAGAACTGTATTCTCTATTAATCATAAGTATATTCATCAAGGTCTTAAATTTAATGTAATTCTACTTGCTAAGAAAGTAGGTTATAACTCTCAGACTAAGGAGAAGTTAGCTACTATCTCAGATTTCTACGATGATGACTGGTATCAGTTAGATGAAGAAGTTAAAAAGATCTATAATGATAATTACGACGAGATATGGAAGCATGTTCAACGTCTAAATGAATATGCTGAATCTATGCAGAATATCGCTACTAAGGATTACATAAAAAGAATGGTTAATGTTACTGCTGATCAAAATCAGAGTAAAGCTAGGTCATATGTACCTTGGAAAGTAAAGGATTGCAGTACTCCAAATAGAGAAGAAGCTGAACTATATTTAGTAGAAGGTGAATCAGCTGGAGGGTCTTTGATATCTACTCGTGATATTCGTACTCAAGCAGTCATGGGTCTTAGAGGTAAATCAATGAATACTACTTATAAGACTCTTGAAGATATATTTGAGAATGAAGAAATTAAAGATATTATTTCAGCTATAGGTACTGGAGTCGATGAATACTACGATCTTTCTGCAGTACGTTACGGTAAGATTATCATAGCTGCAGATGCTGACTGTTTTCATGGATCCACTAAAGTACGTTTAGTCGATGGTAGAGTAAAAACTCTTCAAGAATTAGCTACAGAATATCCTAATGGAGGTATTCAAGTATTCAGTTATGACTTAGAGAATCAAAGAGTAGTGCCTGGTACTGTAACTTCTTGCTTAGAGTATGCAGAGAGATCTGAGATGCTCAAGATTTATCTCGATAATGGAGAGACAGAAATCTGTACTCCTGAGCATAAGTGGATGCTTAGAAATGGATCTTATATTGAAGCTAAAGATCTTAAGAGAGGAGATTCTCTTAACTGCTTATGGATCAAAGAAGGAATGTATCCTCTTATTTGGCAGGATTATGAAGAAGCATATAAGTATCTACATAGAGAGTTCTGCATAGAGAAATCTAAAGAAGCTGAAACTTCTATAGATACTCAAGTTCATCATAAGAATAAGAATACACAGGATAATAGACCTGAGAATCTTATACTCTTGACTAGATCTGAGCATGCTCGTTTACATATAACTGAGTACAATCAATCTGAGGAAAGGATAGATTATATCAAACAACTTCATAAAGAAGGAGTTTATAAACATACTTACTTCGGTGAAAATGGATGGAATGGATCTGAAGAGCAGAAAGAGCTCCTGAGATACTATCATAGATATACAGACCGATATGATGATGTCCATGAGAATATAATATCTTATAATAAATCCGAAGAGCATAAAGAAACTGTCAGAAAACTAAATAGAGATTCTTCTCAAATATTACTTCAAGTAACTGGAAGATATATGAAGAAGATTGATAAATTAGTTAGTAGAGATTACTCTATTAGGCAGTGCATAGAAGATCTTTGGAAAAGTACTACTATAAGTGAATATTTCAATAGTATCGAAGAAGTTCTACATACTTATGAACTTTATTCTACAGGTATGTATCTTCGTTTCAAGATAGTTGCAGATATAAATGAGTGGATCGCTGATGGTTGGGATCTTCAAGATTGTATAGATTGGATAGTAGATAATAACTACCGAGATTTCTCAACTTATTTTAAAGATAAGGAAGATCTGATGCATGAGTATAAACTTCATAATCATAAGATCGTTGATATTGGTAAATTAGAAGGTATTTATAAAACGTACTGTTTAACTGTAGATGGTTATAAGAATTTTGCATTAGCTTCAGGAGCTTTCGTTCATAACTGCGATGGGGCTCATATTGCAGCATTACTGCTAGGTTTATTCGCTTACCATATGTCTTATTTGATCGAGAATGGGTTTGTATATATCTTAGTATCTCCATTATATGAACAAAATGGAGTATATATTTATCCAGGTGAAGAGGATAAACTTGATAAGTCAAAACCTTTTGAAAGGTTTAAAGGACTAGGCTCTCTTGAATCTGATGAGACTCGTCATCGTGTCCTCACTAATAAAGAAACTCGTAGATTAGTAAGAGTAACTATAGATGGCATTCAGGATGCAATATCCTGCGTAGGAGATAAATATTTCCGTAAGCAGATGATGGTTCGTAATGGGTTTGTTAAAGAGGGTTATCCTGAGGATTATAACTTAGATAAATAAATTATATGGATTTAACTAAAGAAGAAATATCTGTAGGTGATTATGTTCAACATGCTTATTCAGAGTATGGTAAGTATGTGAATGAACATAGAGCATTACCATTTATACTTGATGGACTTAAACCATCTTATCGTAAGGTATTATATACTGCGATGAAGACAGGTAATAAGAAAGTCAAGACATCCTCACTAATTGGTGAGGTGATGAAAATAAATTCTCACGGTGATAAGTCATTAGATAAAGTTATCACTCAGTTATGTAATAGAGGTATAATGGAACCTCTTGGTAATTTTGGATTTAATGCAATGTATGGACCTTCCATGGGTGCAGCTAATCCTAGATATACTCATACAAAACTGAGAGATGATTGGTATAATATGATGGGTAAATTCCTTGATTATGTACCATTTCATGTAAGTGACTCAGACCCTAATTATTCAGAACCTGATTACCTTCCTACACCTATTCCTTTAATGTTAACTTTCGGTACATTTGGATTAGGATTAGGTATTAGTACTGAAATTCCTGCATTTGATCCTAAATCAATACTAGACTGTTACTTGAATGATGATCCTTCATTACTTAAACCAAGATTTGATATTGAATTAGATTATGAAAATTCAGATCTTGAAGGTATATGGAGATATGGTTATGGTCGTATTGTATGGAAATATCATGTAGAGAAGGATGTTTCAGATGATGGATCAGATGGAGTATATATCTGGGGTAATACTTTTACTTTTACTCCTGATTGGTCTACATTTGAAGAATGGCAGTCACAAGGTAGTATATTCATACGTGATGAGTCAAAAGGTGATAAAGGTGTTATCTTTATAGGTAGGAATAAAGGAGTTCGTAGGGTAAATCAAGATATGATTTATGAAGAAGCTCTCAGATGCTCTAATTCTGCAAATGTAATACTGCCTTCTAAACAGATAGCTAGACTAGCAGTTCATGATGGAACTATAGCTAGATACTTATCTATGAAAGAGTGGGTAGATACTTGTTACAAGAATTATCTTACTCTAGTAGACTCCTTTAAAACATCTCATGTAAAGAAGTTAGAGTTTGATAAAGTAGTATATGAGAATCTCCGTACTGTAGCTTCTATTATATTTGAGAATCCTGATTTATCAATAGAAGATATAGTATCTAGATCTAACCTTGATGAAGATGTAGTAAAAGCTATATTACGTAAAAGTATTAATACTCTTAGGAAATGCGATACAGAATCTGAATTAAATAGGATTCAGAATGATATCGATTACTACAGTAATATAGATATAGTTGAATTTACGAACAACTCTATAAATAATTTATAATGGAATTTATACAAGAAGAATTAGAAATTAGTATTTAATTATTCTGCATAAATGATAGAAATTAGAGATTTAGCTTCTATAACAGAATATTCTTATCTGATGACTACTGCAAAAGAGTTATTAGATAAGGATATTATTGTTAATCCTATTAAAGGTGATTTAACTTTAGGTAGAGTTGTAATTATAAATAAAGATTATAGAATACCTAAATTAATTAAACCTTTAATAATTATCAATAGAAAATTAGATAAGTATCAGTTAGATATACCTAATAAATATCTATTTGATAATGGGTTGATCAATCCACGTCAGGAAAGGTTATTAATCAAAATAAATGGAAGATTTAGTATTAATCCTTATTTATTAGATTCTAGTACTAATGACTGGGATTACTTATATTATCTGAATTATCAGTTAGGATTGTCTAAAGAGAGTAAAAAGCTCTATGTATTTAAAGAATATGATCTTTTAGGAATGAAAAAGACTGAAATAACTGAATTTAGGAATTCTTAAAAGCGTCTAGGCGGGGTTCTAAGCCGTCTCAGACCCTTACTCTTGTAAGGTAAGTTGATATATGAAGTGGATAATAACTAATCATTATAATAGATATTTAGGTACCAAGAACTGGGAAGATATTCAAAAAGATTATCCAGTTAAATGTGAGGAAATAAATTCAATTATTGAAATAAATAATGAAGGAAATTTTACTTATCTAATACCTATTATAAGAAATTACTTCATACTTACTTTTGAGGATGATGAGATAATTTGTGAACATGAGGATTTACAGGTTCTTAAATTCATCCTATTACCTAGGTTACATTTCTCTAAAATAGAAGTAGTAGATAGTAAAACTAAATATAAAGAATTACATTTATTCAGTGAAAAATTAAATTGCTGGATTAAAACTAGATTATACATCATATGAGTGATAGAAGATCAAGACGTGAAGGCATAAGAGATTTTAATACTATGCTTAAAACGTTATATAATAAAGGATATTATTACGATACTAAAAGGCGTATTATGTTTTATGCTGCAGGTTATCTAATTCATTTATGGAATACTGAAAATACTAAGAAATTAATATCTAAAAATACTAAAGTGCTATTTAGTACTGAGGATGAGAAGAACTTAGTACAAGGTATTTATGAGGATTTACTTAATAAGGATAATCTAATCAGTATAGTATGATAGATCTTAGAGTACTACAAAATATATCGAATATTCAGAGATTCTCAGGTGATTTCTTATTTCATCCTGAGAATATATCTACACATTCTTTAGAGATGTGTATTTTATGTCTGAATTTTAGTCAACTAGTTCCTGAGAGTGATGCAGGAGAAATGTGTATAAGATGCGTACTTCATGATCTTGATGAGTCTATCGCATCAGATGTTCCTAGATATCTTAAGTATGCTGATAAGGATCTTAAAAATTTAGTTAGTAAGATATCGCTTAAGCTCTTAGAACCTTATGTAGATTCGGATATACTCTATAAAGTTAAGACTGCTAAAGATATGGATAATATAAATGGATTTTTAGTAGGTCTTGCAGATAGGATGCAATGCTTCTTCAAAATAGCTAAGGAGTATAAATATTATGGAAATAAATCACTTGAAGAAGATTATAATAATTTAATTGATTCAATGTGTAGTATTAAAAACAGTATTAAAGAGTATCCTAAAATATCTAATAAATCAAAAATCAATTTGATTAATCATATTGATCATATTATAAATTTTTATTAACAAAACTTTAAAGTTTAAAATGAGTTTACAAGATTTTTTAGCTAAGAGCGAGAAAGCTGCTCCTAAAGTATTTGATCGTTCTCAACAAGGTGAGAATTCCAGGATTAGTCAGATTTACATGAATATTCCTGACAATCAAGGTTTTATCTCTTTCGTACCTATTACTGCAATTAATGGAGATGAGCTTAAATATCTCTATAATGTATCTCAGTTCCAAGTTTACTCAACTAATGAGGAAAATGGTGAAATTTACTGGAGATGGTCTAAAGCTTATGAGAAAGGTGATTATGTATCTGAACTTACTCCTCAGCAAGTAGATCAACTTACAGCTATTCGAGCTCACTGTCATGAACTAGCTGAACTAGGTTATGAGAGTGATTGGGTACGTGAAGGTAAAAATTATGCTCTTGTCTTTGGTTATGTACTTCGTCATGTAAATGTAAATGGTGAAGTAAAACTAGATTCTAAGTCACGTAGGATGGCTCTTATTGTAATACCTAGTAAGAATTTTGCAAAAGCTATTACTACAGTACTACAGTCAATCTCCAATGCTGCAGCAGGTGAGAAGGTATATAATAATCTTTTCTCACGTGATACTACAGGACGTCAGTACTTCCTTGAGATGTCATGTAAGCAAGGTAGTGGATTTGGTTATGATATCACAGTAGCTCTCAAGACTTTCGATATCATTTCTCAAGATCTTCTACTCGATTCAGAGAAATCTGCAGGTGCAGTAACTATTCCTGCAGAAGAAATTGCTAAATGTACTAATACATCTGCTATCTTCGCAGGTAACTATAATGAGGATGGTCAAGATTGGGTTCCTGCTTTCATGGATAAAACTCTTGAGCAGATTGAAGCTGAACTTAAGAAAGCAGTAGTTACTGAATCTCAAGCTGCTGAACTTCCTAAAGTTCCTGATCTTCCTCCGATGTCTAATGAATAGAAACTGACATCAAATATAAATTCTGAAGCCTTACTACCTTTAATTAGGTGGTAGGGCTTTATCAATTTATTGGAAAAGTGGCAGAGTGGTCGATTGCAGTAGTCCTGAAAACTACCATACGGTAACGTATCTAGGGTTCGAATCCCTACTTTTCCGCAATTAATAATTAAAAGCTCTTATGCTATGTTACGTTTTGAAGATAAAATATACTTAAGACAGTTAATAAAATTTAGAACCGATTTATTTATTAGATATATAGATTACTTGAATAAATATGTAGTAATAGCTTTAGATGAGGGACTAAGGTTAATTCCTATAAATACCATAATTAAGGAAGGAGGTGTTCATGTATGATATTATGGTAATAGATGCTCAATGGTTATTAACTAGAAATTATCATGCTATTAAACATTCTTATGAAGGTGAATTAGATGAAAATGCATATAAAGTAATAGCTTCATCCGTTATACAATCAATAGTTAAATTAATAGAAGAATTACCTTCTAGAAAAGTAATACTAGTATTTGATACATATCCTTATTACAAGTCTACTATGCTTAATGATGAATTTAAGGATAGCAGAATATACGTAACTGATGAGGATGTAGAAGAAGAAACTGATCCTGAAAAGAAAGCTGAATTGGCTATTGAAGCATTTAATCTTAAGCAAAGAGGTAAAGCTAAAATGCTATTAAAACAGTTATCTGAGTATGGATTACCTTCATTCTTTAAATCTGGTTATGAAGCAGATGATTTAGTTTATATAATAGCTTCTAAAATTAAAGAATTAGATTTAAATGGAGTTATTATATCTATTGACTCTGACTGGAATTACTGGATTAATGAGAATGTAGATTGGTACTCTCCTAAACGAGGTACTACAACTTATAAAGATACTATTGATTATCTTCAGATGCCAGAAGGTTTATCTTTATTTGAGTATAAGAGATTATATGATTCATTCTATGGGTCACATAATGATTATAGACAGACTGTTAAAGATGAACTTTATGAATATAGTTTTAATGATTTCTATAAGATGTTTATAGAGTCAAAAGATAGAAATGAGTTATTCTCAGATTATGAGAAATTTTTAGCTCAATATGATGCATTAGGTATAACTGAATATCCTGAATTTAATAAAGTACAGTCAATGATGTATTATATCGATAAATCAGGTTCTATACCTAGTCAAGGTCAATGGGAGATGTTTAGTACTAAGAATGGTCTTACAGTTAATGCATCTTATTTTAATAGACTATTAAAATACTTAGATTCAAATTTTTATCAAGATAAATAAGTAGTTTAAATTAATATGAAAAATAATATAAAGTTATTTAGTGAATTAAAAGATCAACTAATTTACAGTCCTAATAAAGTTAAGGAATCATTTAACATTTTAGTAGGATATTTTGACAAACTTGATGCTGAATCATTAAGAGATAATATAGATCAAAGTACTTATGATGATATGCAGGAATTCTGGTGGTATGTTAAATTTGAAATAGTACCTGCATTAAAACGCAGAAGTGATAATCCTTCATGGGAAGGGGTCTATAAAATTGATAAATGGTATACTAGTAGAGTTACTAAGTACTCTAAATATTTATCTAAGGATGAGATTAAAAAATTAGGTAAAACTTTTATATGGAAACCTTTCATTGCTGCTCCAGGAGGTAAGATGTCTAGGAATGATGTAGGATATGTTTACGATTGTTATAGGGATACCTACGTAGCTATGGAAGAGATTTTTAAGTTATTGAATAAGAAATTTAAAAATAAAGATTGGTATTATACTCACTAATATAGAAGTTATAATGAGTAAACTAACTAATTACTTGGTTGATAAATTAGGTAGTGATAAGCTCCTACACTTTGCATTTGGAGGATATATTACTACATGTATAAATAATATATTGACTCCTATAAATTTAGGATGGTGGATGCTATTGATTTATTTAATAGGTCCTATATTAGTACTAGTATTATCAGAGATAAAAGAGCATAAATTAGATCAAGAGGTAGATCATAGAGATACTTTATTTGCAATGCTAGGTTCTTTAGGGATTTATCTAACATATATTATAAGTTTATTATAAATGAGTAAATTATTAATAATCTCTGATATTCATATAAATGACTACAAAGATTATAACTTTATAAAGCATCAAAGATTAGATAATTATAAAGTATATATTCAGGAGATTCTACGTATAGCTAAAGAAAATAAATGTGAGTATCTAGCTATTGCAGGTGATACTAATGATGCACCTACTTTGCAATCTTATATTTATAAGTATGTTAAGGAGTTATTGTATGAATTTAGTAGAGCATTTAAGGATGTATTTGTAATTCTAGGTCAACATGATACTATTAAAACTTCTGGAAGAGATCATATAGATAGTGATTCCTATATAGCTCTAGAATGCGTAGGTAATATACATTATATGGATAAGAAGGTTATCAGATTAGAAAATACTGAGATAGCCTTTATGGATTACTATAAAGAACAAGATCTTTCATGGTTAGATCATAAAGTTGATTTATTTATAGGACATCTTACTATATCTTCATTATTTGGTCAAGAAATAGATACTACTAAGTTCACTGAAGCAATATGTGGAGATATACATTATCCAATTGATTTAGGGAATCTTCATTCTATAGGTTGTCAGGTACAACGTAATTACTCTGATAGTGAAAATACTACTTGTGTAATATATGATTTAGAAACTCATGGATGGTTTAGAGAACCTATAGATCCAGATCATGAGCTATTTATGAGATTAAGAACTACAAATAATGAGTTAGAATCTGGGTTTAGTAAAGAATTAAATAGTAGAGGACTACCTAAGTACTATTATAGATATGTACCTATTATACAGAATCAGGATAAGGTAGAAGAATTAACTGCTGAGGATTTACGAGGTAAAACTATTCAAGAAGCTATAGAATCCCTTATAAGTACTCATAACTGTGAACATGCTCATCATAAGGTATTAGAGAAATTTGAAGATACTGCAGGTATAAGTCTTGATTTTCAGATTTTAAAACTAGAAATAGAGAATTTTAAATCTATAGATAAACTAGAGATAGACTTTACTAAGTACTCTAATAACTTGATGATTATAGGTGAAAATGGATCAGGTAAAAGTTCAATTATTGATGCATTATATTATGTATTAGTTAAAGGTAGAGATTTTGAGAGTTATATTAGAGATGGAGAAAGTTACTGTAAGTTAGTAGTTACTCTTAAATACTATGGTATAATTTATCAAATCTGGAAAGACACTGAAGGATTATGGTTTGGAATAGTAAATGAAGAAGGTATTACAGATTGGATAGCTTACAACTGTAAACGAGATTGTGAAGCAGATATTAAAACTAGATTACCTTTTATAGAGTATATAGACTCTTATTTCTTTGGTGACCAATCTTCATCTATATTCAGCTCATTTGGAGTAGAGAGAAAGATTCAGTTATTATCTACGTATTACAGATTAGATATTATAGATAAATATGTAGAAATATCAGAAATGCTTAAATCAGAAGAAGGTACTGTATGGTATAGTCTTGATGATAAACAGCATAATCTTGAACGTGAATTACTTGAGTTTAACAAGGAAGTAGAACGTAGATCTGCAGAACTTAATAGTAAGTACTCTAATAGAACTATAGAAGATATTCAAGAAGATATTAGAGTTTTTCAACTCCAATATAAGGAGAATGAAGAACTTAAAGCTAAGATAGCTGTAGATAAAAAGAATAAAGAGTTACATACTAAACTTCAGTCAGATAATATAGTAAATCAGAATAGAGTTAGATCTTATATAAATGAGACTCAAAAGTCTATAGATAATATATTAGTAAAATATGATAATAAAGAAATTATTGAGATTCCTGAAGTATCAGAAGATACTATATCTGAGGAAATCAAGAGACAACAAGATCTGTTTAGCAGATATAATGTACTCAAGAGCTCTATTGAAACCTTAGATAAATCATTAAAATCTACTAGTACAATCAACTGTCCTAACTGTAATTATACTATAGAATTAGTTGAGGGTTTAGTATTTGATAGAACAAATGCTCTTAAACAACGTGAAGTATATATCAAAGAAATCAGTGAAATTACTAGAAAATATAGTGAAATTCAGAAGGAAATAGCTGATTTAAAAGATAAAAGAGCTAGATATTTACAAATAAAAGCTGATAAGGAGAAATTAGATGTTCTAAGAGGTACTTATAATACATATAGTGAGCAGTTAGATAGTTTAGTTCGGGAAGGTCTTCGGATTAAATCAGTTCTTGAATCAATAGAGGAATATTCAAAACCTGAAGATAGTTCTAAGATACTCGAGAATATTCGATACTGGACTAAAGCTATTACTGAGATAGAAGCTTTTGAGGATTTTAAGAAATCTAAGGATATAAAATTCCTAAATCAGCAGTTAGATGAAACTATTAAACTTAAGGATGAGTCAAATACTCGTTGGTATGAGTTTGATAATTATTCTAAGTTATTATCTAAATCTGGAATTCTATATAAAAATATACTTGAATATATAGTATCGACTTTTAGTAGTGATAAATTTAAGTATTCTATAATAGATAGGAGTTATAGAGGATCCTCTTACTTTGATATAGATGTAGCTTATAGAGCTGAAGGTAGTGATGTATATAGGACTTACTGGAAATTAAGTAGAGGTCAGAAGACTCTATGTGATTTAGACTTCCTAAGAAATATGATCACTAAAGTAGGTATTGTAGTTTTTGATGAGTATCTTAAATTCCTTGATGCAGGAAATCAATTGATTGGACAACAGTTAATTAATCAAATGAATGCAGGATTGAAGATAATAACTATTCAGAATGATAATGCTCCTTATATAGAAAATAAGATATATTGTGAGTATAATGGTAAAGTAACTACAGTTGCATTATGAGTACAGAAATAAAAGCATGGAAATGTGATATCTGCGGAAATCTTTATTTTACTAAAGAAGATGCTGATAAATGTGAATCTAAGGAAATAGTTAAAATACCTAATATTAATCTTAGAGAACAAGTAACTTTTCAGTCAGAGTATCTTGAAGGTAGTAAATTAAAATTACGAACTGAAACTGCTATTGCTATAGGTAAGTATGTACTATGTACATCTACAGGAGTTCATATGGAGTGTATAGTAGTTCGTAATCAAATACAAGGTTATGATAGGCTGATAGTTCAGGGTTATGATGGAAAATTATATTCACCAGTAAATACAGTTTTCAAATTAGGGTATTATGATAAACAGTAAGAAAGTTAAATATTTATTCATGAGTCTATTTATACTAGTAGCTTGTTATGCAAGTATGTCATTTGCATTGAGAATAGCTAAATGGACTTTTGATCTTTTAGGATGCATAATTACTCTAATACCTCTAGGTTTATTATATGGATTTGTATGTAAGAGTGATAGGTAGTTTATCATTGTTATTAACTTTATACTTCGGATTATTAGTATATAAACATGCTAAACAAAATATTTAATTTAATTCTATTTTTAATACCTAATCTAGCGTATTCTCAGTACTGTCCTGAAATGAAATATAAAATTGAATATACTCAGTATACTGTAGATTATGACTCTATTCTGAGAATACCTAGATTAGTATATTATAAAATAGAACCTGATTCTCTTAAATATTTTGGAAGAGATATATTTGGTCCTGATTATAATGTATTTAATTATACTACTCCAGAAGATTACTATGACTCTGGGTATGATAGAGGACATCTATTTCCAAGTGCATCAGCTTATTCTTGGGATGCAATGTCTGAATCTTTCTATATGACTAATATAACTCCTCAGTTACCTGAGTTTAATAGAGGAGTATGGAAGTCTCTAGAGTTGCATGAACGTAGTTTTAATAGTACTACATATGTAATTACAGGTTTTATACCTCAAGATCGATACGATTATTTAGTAGGAACTAATATAGCTATTCCAGATAAGTATTTTAAAGTTATTTACGTACCTGATGAATATATTATGGAAGGGTATATAATACCTCAGAATGGTATTAAACCTTATATGAAATGGAGAGTTCCTGTTGATATGATAGAGAATCAAATAGGTTATGATTTATTTTATCAATTAGATGATAACTTAGAGAATTATTTAGAGTCAAAATATTAACTTATAATATTTAAAGTTATGGAATTAAAACAAAAAGAATCAAGTAAGAAATTGATCTTTAAAAATCAAACTAATTAAAATTTAATTTATGTACAAAGTTTATGTAGTATTATCAAGTTGGGAAGATCTAAATACTCCTTTTATGAGTACCTTTAATAAGGTAGTAGCAGATTTTCCTCAATTTGAAGTTAAAAAATTGCAACCTAATCAGGTTGAAGCATTTAAATCATACTATTATGTACGTAGTACACCATGTTTTGTAATCACAGATTCTAATAATCAGATGAGAACTAAAGAGTCTGGTGTAATACGTGAGGATCATATGAGAGAAATATTTAATACAGTAGTAAATAATGGCTGATTGGATTCTACTAGCTAACGGTAAAATTAAAGTCTCAGAAAATAACACTGGTGCAGTACGTATAGGTACGATCAAAGTTACTAATGAGGAAAATGCTGATGTAGCAACTATTAAGATTACTCAAGGATTTAAGGAGTATGTACTTGAAGTTGGTCCTATTACAGTAGGTACTATAGTTGCTTATAGTGCTGATGGATCTGGTTATAAAGTTCCTTTAACTGATATTACTTCTAAAGTAACTTCTTATCTTAAGAATGACGAAACAGGTAATATCAATAAGAATGTAAATGTAACTGTTAAATCAGGTCCTGCTACTATTACTGGAGGTAATATTGTATTCACTGAGAATGAAACTATATCTAATAGAAATGTAGTTCTCCTTATTACTCAGGATGAGTCTGGATTAACTAAAGAAGTTACTCTAACTCAAGCTGCAGGTACTCATGAATATACTTTCACCGCTGATCCTGAAATCACAGTTAACTACGCAGCTCAAGAAATTACTCCTAATGTAACATCTACAAGATTAATCAATGGACATAAGACTGAGCAGGTTGACTGGACTATTGAAGAAATTTAATAATTAACAAGTAATACTCCGTAATTAACAAATACGGAGTTAATAGAACTCCGTATGTTACTAAGAGGAAAATATAAAATCAGAAAAGATAAACAAGGAATTGACAGATTAGTCATCTTTGATTTATCAAAGTCTATTAGAGATACTCTAGCATGTAGATCTTATAAACGTATTCTTATATATCTTCCTGTATATGAAATCTATGATATTGAATTACAAGGTGAGAGATTTAAATTATTTTGTAATAAGAATGATTTAGATTTTATATCAGGATACATATATAGATCAAAAGATTTTGAACGTTATAGATATCAATTAGTTAATCATATTAATTATCCTTTCGATTTTTGGTATGAGTATGAACATGACTTTATGTTATTTAAAGGTAATGTTGATATTAAGTTGCTCACTGATGAGTTAAGAAAGGATGCTAAACATGAAATTAGACTTGTAGTACCTATTAAGAACATTAAAATAGGTCATATATTCTCTACTATTACAGGTGAGGAATACCTTAAAGTCAATAGAACTGATTGTATATCTCTCAAAAAGTATTTTGCTCATGGAAAAGTAGAATTACTTAATTGGGATCTTAGAACTCCTGTGATGAAATTAAATCAATCACAGGTTCTAAGAAATTATCATAAGACTGTATATGATATAATGGAGATTATTACTCTTGTTAATAAACTTCCACATGATCATTATACTCCTGAAGATAATTATCAATTTGCTACTGAGATAACTATAGACTCTAAAAAACAAGAATTACAGATAAATATTATATCTATTAACAATTTAATTCAACAAAATTATAAAATTATGGCAATTCCCTCATGGATTAGTTTTAATCAAAGCACAAAGAAATTTACTGTAACTGAGAATGGAACAGGTTCTCAGAGACAAGGTACTATCACTCTTAAACAGTCTACTTCTAATAAGACTGTAGAGATCGTTATTAAACAGCTTGCAAAGAGCTATACATTTGCATGGAAGACTTCTGCACCTACTCCTACTGTAGATGCATATGCTGAGGCTGGAGTATCTTTCGATCTTTCTACTCTTGAATCTCAGATTAACTCTTACCTTCTAGGTACTGCAGAGGACTATGATGCACATGTAGCTAAAGCTATGACTTGGGCTATTAAGTCTCAGTCTGTAGCAAGCACTGCAACTATTGCAGGTAAGGTACTCAACTTTACTGAGAATGAAGATAATAAGACACGTACAGTAGTTGCTGAAGCTACTCAGGAAGAATCAGGTCTCAAACTTGAAGTTACTATTACTCAATCTGCTGCTACTTGGGAATATACATTTACCTGTGCATCAGAAGAGATCAGCATCAACTACGCTGCTCAAGAAATCGATCCTCAGATCACTTCTACTAAGCTTATCAATGGTCATAAGACTGTAGAAGTTGGTTATGATGTAGTTAATGAATAATTAATCAAT
>Ga0256869_1000350_pt1 | contig 18347 bp, 17 predicted proteins | sample RumenRJG_05RNA_FD_186096 | JGI IMG/M metagenome (GOLD analysis project Ga0256869, IMG submission 186096) | Metatranscriptome of bovine rumen microbial communities from Lethbridge, Alberta, Canada - Rumen RJG_05 (Metagenome Metatranscriptome) | ecosystem: Host-associated > Mammals > Digestive... | reverse complement strand
GTTAAGGTACTCCCTCTTATTTTATGACCAGATTCGTATTTAATTATCAGGAATGTCATTATATATCTTCATTTTAAATCCATCAAATAGAAGAGTAAAGTCAGTATTAATCTTTTGAATAGAGAATTCTTCTCCATAAAGATTTTGAATCATCAATTCTTTTATCTCCTCTTTCCACATTGGATTTAAATATTCGCTTGCTGTATTTCTATTATATCTATAATTACTTAATTTTGACTTTGCAGAATTAAATGCAGTATCAATGACTCGATCTATCTTTAATTGAGTAGCTTCTTTATTATCTATATGATTCTCTGATTTAATCCTACAAAGTGATTTAACTAAGTCAAAGCACATGTCATTAAGAGACATACTAATAAGATTTCGTAATCTTGATTCAGATTCATCTCTTAATCCTATACTGACTAATTCTAATTTATCTGTCTGCCCTTTAGTCTCTTCAAGAAGCTCATCCATTTTAGATTGAAATTGATTAAGCATCTTAGTAACTATATTAACAAATAACTTTACAAAGAGTCCTAATAGTGAAATAGTTATAACTATGTATACTGCTGATATCATTATCAGGATTCCTAATTCACTTATTCCATGTGCTGTATCTAATACATCAGACATAATCTTTTATTCAATGAAAATTTGTATTAAAAGTTTATTATTTATTATATCATATGCTTTAGGTGTTTCGATTAATAACTCAAGTGCATAAAGTTCACTATCCATTAGCATTCTTTTAGATTTTACAGGATATGCTTCTGAATAATGTCCATTAAACATCACAGTTAAACATTCTTTATTTAAGTCGCTCTCAGATCCTTTAGTTACTACTATTCTAGTAAAATAGATTCCTTCACTTTGTAACTCAGAAGTTAAGTATAGTAGGTAAGAATTATTTGATGAACTATAACTAAATCCTGAAGTCCAGTAATCAGATATTAAATTACCTTCTATAGCTTTCCATCCATTATTACTATCTACTATAGTACCTAATACAGAGTGACATTTATAACTCTCATCCTGAATCACTGCAGATCCTAATACATCAAAAATCTTTTTACCTGAACGTATATTTTTAGATACTAAATTAGTATCTCCAGATACTTCTATTTTATTCCATAGTTCAGGTTCAGGAATTTCATGTACTTGATCCTCTGCAGTAGGAGTTATTTTAAGAGTTCTATTAATATATCGAAGACCTTCAAAAGTACCTTCACATCCAAATAAATTAATACCTTTCTTAATATTTTCAGGTACTAAGTTAGCATCGCCTTTAACTAATATATCCTTAATTAGATATCCAGGTGAAGGTTGAACTAGTTTATCATCTTTAGAACTTTGTACTTCTTTAGTCTCGTATAACTCCCAGTCAATTAAGTTACCATAAATATTAGCTACATTATTTATAGCTATTATCATTTCATTTTGAGTACATAATTTACCTGAGCATAAAGTTTCATTATCAAATCCTATTACATCTACATCTCTCCATGCTATATCCTCCTTGTGATGATCTATGTATTCAAGAGTTATCTTAGATGCATCCTTACTATTTCTTGAAGCAGCTATAGGAGTAGGATATACTCTATTACCTATTCTTACTGAATCTTGACCTATTTGTTTAATAATCATCTGAATAAGATATAAGTTAATTTTAATTATTTCATATATACATCCAACTCCTAAGACTAATCCTAAATATAGATGTATATAGCAGTTTTATTTATATTATTAAGTATTAATATACCTACTTTATATTCTTCCCTCTAATATATGATATTAAGTACTTCCATTAAGAAATACCTAATATCAAATAAAGGATATTAATTAATCATTCAATCAAACTTGCATTAACTGTTTAACTTGTGATTCTAATTTATCAAGACGTTTATTAGTTTTAGTCATAAACTTTTCACGTATTATAGCTTCTTCCTGAATACATCTAATAGCTAATATACCTAATTTATTCTCCTCTATAGTATATACATCTCTAGCTTCATTATAATGCACTATATCAGGGAATAATTTTTGTACTGCTTGAGCTGAAGTACCTACTGAATTATAGGATTCCTCACCTTCTTTATTCCAGGTATAGCTAAATATAGGTAATTTACGTATCTTATTTAATATAAATCCTAAACTCTGTCTATTTGATTTATATCTAATATCTGATGGAGTACCTGTTTCTCTAGTTACTTCAGGTATATCTGAAATCATACTATAAGGTATCTTACTAGTAAAACTTATACTAGGAGATCCTCCTTGTGTATTAGATTTTACAATTAATAAATTACCTTCATTTTCCTTAGGTATATTAGTTATATGTTTATAAGGTATTCCTGTTCTATATGATAATGTAGTAGTAAAAGTTATGCCTGGTCCTTCTTTATCTATCTGTCTAGTAGCCCATAATGCATATTTATCACCACTTGATTGATCAGGTACTTCTGCATATTCAACCCAAGTAGGTAACTTTGTATGTAACTGAGTACTTTCTTTTACTGATCCATCAGCCATCATAACCTGAGTCGAAGTACCTCCATCAACTTTAAATTTAGTACTTTCTATAGGTATATAAGATTTTACTTTAGTATCATCAATAAGAAATTTATCTACATCTCCTACAGATATTTTAAATGAAGGTACCTTGATAGTTACTCCATCTACTTCATTGTATATACTATTTAGATTCTTGATTTGATTGTTACTCATATCAAGAGTACCTTGCATAGTATTACTTCCATTAACTTCAAGAAATCTATTACCTAATACATTTATATTTACTAATCCAAAGTAATCATTACCTCCATTATATATCTTAGCTAATAAACTATATCCTGTAGTATTTTCTGTATCTGAATTTATAAGTTTTAAATACTTATTTATTACTTCCTCAGTTACATTACTTCCATCAAGAGTTGCATAGTAATTATCTAAGTATTTCTCTCTTAAGACTTTTGTAGTAACTTCACTAAAAGTTTTATTATTATAATTACCTATGAATTTATAAGTATCATTAATATCTATTGATTCTAAATTTATAGTACTCAGTATATTATTACATGTAGTATAGGTAGCATTAGATCCATCTATTTTTAAATAATCCTTATTTAGACTACCTGATATATCTAAAGAAGTTAGGAAATCATTTACCTTTATACGATAAGTACTACTATCAGATTGAAAATATAAGTAATCTTTATTAGGAGTTAGTTTAATACCATCAGTGATCTTATATAATAATTTACTAACATCTGCAGTAGTTATATTAGATTGATCTAATTTCCAGAATCTATCATCAAGATCAGTAGTATTGAATGATTCTACTTTCTTCCATCCAGATTCACTCTTTCTATTACTCCAATTTATTAATTTATACTTACAATCTTCATCTGCAACATACCATTCTTGACCTATCGCATCTACATGTCCAGATATATGAGGTTTTGATAATATTGCAGTAGGTATTTTATATAAGTCAGATTTACTCTGAACTCTTCTATGTCCTGATATGTCATCAGCAAATATTACTCCATAAGATTCAGGGTTAGGAGTAACCATAGTACCTGCTTTAGATTGAGTACCTGTAACAAAATTATTAATCCAAGCCATATTATGAGAATGCTAATTGTGTTCCAGATGTGAATGCACCTGGATTTGCTGATATATAAACATTATATGTAATTGTTAATCCATATTTATTTACTATATTAACTTCTATCTTATTAAATAGAGATAATATAGCATCTACACCATTCATTAAGATATTACTAAGATTACCTAAATCTTTAGGATATGCATAACAATAATATGTATTATCTGTATTAGTATTAATTCCATTTACAGTTAATGCTCTAGTATTATTTAATCCTGGTTTAGTTAACTCTTTAATAATATCTGCAGAAGGTGATGTAGTAGTTACCTTACCATGATATACTTGATATAGTATTGATAAAATCCTAGTTTGAGCAGAAGATACAATATCACCTGAAGGTCTAAGTAATGCATTACCTGAAACCTGAGGAGCTGTTCGGGGAGAGGTAAATTGAATAGTCATACTCTTAGTTACAGGAGCCTTAGATGTATAATTACTCAAAGAATAAGTTACTTCTGTATTACTATCAGGTACTGAAGTAGTCCATGCATTAGATACTACTCTTGATGGAGGTAATTTACCTGAAGTAGCTACCCATTTATATTTACATTCTATATCTACTTTAGCTCCTACTTCTACTGAATAATTACTATTAGAAGTTCTAGTTTCTATTATAGAACCTGATTGATCCTTTACTATAAATTTAGTTGAAGTTATTTGAGGATCTACTAAGGGAGTAGTACATATTAAATCAAGAACTCTATCTTTAGTAGCAAAGTATCCATACCTATTTTCTGATGATGAACCATTTAATAATGTATGTTCATATCTACTTAATTCAATTGATTTATCTGCCATAATTAAATATGTATTACACAATAATTACTAAATGAGTCTATATTATAATGATTTTTAATAGGTACAATTTCATTACTTCCAGTTTTATATTCTATTTTAAGATAATCAGAGTACTTTGCAGTGAATACTTGACCTATATTTACTTCTCCTTTGGATTCATTATTTATATTAAATAATACTACCTTAGATAATTCTAAATGATTCATAGGATTAAGAATAAGCATAACGCTTATCAATATATCATTTTTATTCTTATTACTAATTAATTGTTCAGAAGTACTCTCAGTATCATCTAAAGGTACTAATCTTAGAATGCTTATTTCACCAGAACCTACTAAATCATTAACTTCTTTTCTTGAATATACATCAAGATTTTCTCTACCTATTGCTTTCTTAGCTTCTTCATAATTCTCAACTCTTACTATAGATAAACCTGAAGAAGGTGTCAGAATCTCATTATCACTTATAGTAGCTATTTCTACTTCAAATTGACCTTGATCCTTATTTAATTTAATAGCTATGTATTCGTATAAGTCATCACCCTCCTTATAATAACAGTATAAATCCTCAGATCCTTCCACTATATTACCAGTTATAGTAATATCATTTCCGTCATTATCTGTAATAATTACTTTATCTGATAATTTAAAAGTAGAATTTAGATTACATGTAAGATTTTCCTGAGTTGATTCACCTATTAGGTATTGCTTTGAGTCAGAATCTGAAGGATCATAATCAGGATTTAAGTACTCAACTTTATTACTAAGATCTAATTTAACTCCAGACTTAGGTACTCCTACTATAGTTATAGTATCTCCTTCTAATGTATAATATACTACACCTTCATATGTAGTTACTTCAAATTTAGGTATCTCAGTAGCTAAACTCTTGATCCTATCTCTTAAAACTGCACCTTGTTGAGCAGTTAGATATTCATTAAGAGCTTCAGTACTTATATCTATATTATCTAAATCATTCCTAGGAGTTAGGTTAGATAACTTATCTATTAAATTCTGAGGTATTACAGAGTATACTATATCTTTAATTTGATCTAGTGTAGGTATTGTATCTATCTTATTTAATTTATCTAAAGATATAAATAATTTTTCAGTTTCACCTGGAGCATATTCAATATCTCTAGTATATATAGTTCTAGGAGTATCTATATAATCTTTTAGAGAATTTATTAATTGAATATAATAACCTGAGAAATTATAGTCACTCAATACTTTCTCCTTGTATTTATTATCTCCTTCTTTAATATCTTCATTAGTCAGTCTAGATACTTTATCTGAACCTAATAGAGCTAAATATTGAGAACCTTGTATAGTAAGTACTATATACTGATCTATTAAAATTACAGGATCTATAGTACCTTCATGTATATTATCTATTAATAGAGGTTTCTTAATATCCGAGGATTCTATATCAAGGTAATTAAAATATCTTCTATTATTATAGTATTTCTTCTCCTGTTCCTCAGTTAAATGAACTTCAGCTTTAACACTATTTATACCTTGACCTAATATAGATACTACATCACCTTCAGATAATTTGTACTTATGATATTCATTCTTGTATTTAATATAATACCAGTAAGTTAACTTATCATCAGTTTTAATACATTTTAAGAACTTATATCCTTCTGATACAGAATTAACTGCTGGTATTATATCTGATGACTTGTATATATTAGATACAATGTAATGATTATGCCTATGTAAGTATATTACATTAGATATTATATTACCTAACTTTTCTAATATATTAATCATATGAATAATCTTGTGTAGTTATTGGGAAATTATCAAGTAAGTTAAGAGATTCTATATTTAAACCTCTTTTAAAATCTTCAATAGTACCTAAATGAGATATATCAGAGTCATTAATCAATATCCATTTAGATCCCTTCCAGTAAAATTTATACTCTGCTTTATCTGTCTTTATTATGTAATAACTCTCGTAATTATTTCCATTATACTCAGTTTTACATATAGCTGGAGATTGAATAGTACCTCTTATAAAAGCTATATTAGGTAAAGGATTAATTGGATTATTAATTACTTGTATATGATTTTCAGTAAACTCTGATGTATCAGGATTTGACTCTATAATTCTTATCTTAAAGATATTAAAAGTTCTATTAGTATCTTTATTGTCATAAGAACCTTTATCATTATTGAATGATAATAAATGCCTAATACCTGATTGATCCTGAATAGTTAGGAATAGATTACCTGTATTATCAGTATACCACTCATTTAGATTAACCTGATTTTTAGTAGTGAATAACTTGAGTACTGTATTACGTACATTAGGAATTAAATCCCATATACGTCTATCATTTATATATTTAAATTCTCCATTCACTATCTCATACATACAAGAATCTGTAGTATCTATAAATAAATAGTATTTAGTTTCAGGAGATTTATAATCTCTAGTTATTACTACAAATCCTTTATGTCCTTGTACATTAGGAAATTCTGGAGCATTGATTATCTCATAAATATAAGAGGAGTCATAAAATCCAGCTTCTAAATCATCTAAATGACTTACTTCTTTTAAATATCTTAATCTTATAGAATCTCTATTAATTAAATGATTAATATCATTCCAGTTAAGTACCTCTTTGTTATCAAAATCATCTAAATGAGAATTATCATTATGAGTATGATCTTTAGTCTCAAAATGACCATTATCATCTCTCCTAACTAGAGTAGTACGTTCAGGATAATACCTATTAGATGAGTCATATTTTGAGTTAGATTCTTCTATATCACTACTATATTCAGGAGATAGTAGTCCAGCAGTTTTATTTACATGATCTGCTAGTTTAAGAGTTATTCCTCTACCTGCTGTATTAAAAATCTCTATAGTACTATTTGTATAAGTCTCATACAGATTGACTATAGTATCTATTTGACCTAAGTCAATCCAATGACCTGATTCTCCATCTACAGAAGTCCATGCAACTAAATCAAGATTTTTAAATATAAAATCACTATTAGGATCTTTAAGAGTCCATAAAATAGGGTCTTCTTCTTCACCATTATCCAATCTTACTAGATATACATCTCCATTTCTAAGAGTAGAAGGTGAAGGAATTGTACTTTCAGAAGTTATAGTTCCTCTTACCTGAAGCGGTCTTTGGACTAAGTTATCTAAAATATCTTTTAACTTAGCTGCTTTAGGTTTAGTATTTTCATTAGGATCATCTATAAGAATCAACTCCTCACCTGTAAATCCTGAAGATATCTTATTAGCATTTTTAGCTAAATCCCAGAGATATTTAATAGTAATAGCTTGATTCTCCCAGTACTCAGTACTCATTAACTCAGTAGGTTGAGCTGTTAGTACTCTACCTGAAGAGTCTCTACGCAAAGGAGATAAAGATTTAGGTTCTACTGAATCGTAAAATTGTAGAGTATCTTTTAAAATATATTCTCTATCATCTTGAATAGAATATACCTTATCACCTTCAGTTAAGAACTCAAATACTGGAGATCCTTTATATATAAATGAAATTACGTTATTATAAGTAGTACCTTTATAATGTAGTACTTTGAATAAGGATCTAATCCCTATATCACCATCATTTCCTTCATCAAATACATAAGATACAGGTGAATGATATCCATGGTAATGATTAATACCTGAATACTCTTTTAGTATTACTTCCATCTCTAATTTAGTGAAGTAATCATTACCAAGAGTACTCTTTATATTACCTATTTCATTTATAGCTTTTACTATAGATTCTCTATCTGCAGTAGCTCCAGAAGTTATATTTCCTTTGAAGTCAATGACTTCTATATCCTTATAAGAAAAAGCTACTATAAATAACTCTCTTGAGTATAATCTAACAGTAACTTTGTCTGCAAATAAAGATAGAGCAACTACTGGAGTAGGATATACTACATCATTTATTAGTATATTCTTATCATTAATAGCTTTTATTATATACATATAATTTTATTTATATCCGTCAGGTAATGTACCTTTTTTAACAGCTTGAATAAATGCAACTACAGCATAAGGTTGAATAGGAGAAACCCATAAATACTTACTTTTTGACTCTGATGAAGCAGGTGATGTTTCATCTATAAAGTAAGGTATCGTATGCTCCTTACTACCAGTATCAGTAGTTTGGTAATATTTCTTAAATGCTCCTTTATCAAAATATAACCATCCTCTTTTAACAACTCTAGATACGTCACGTCCCCAAAATGACCCTTGATCTTTTAGTTTAACAGTATCTGTATATTGCATTTCATTTTTATGAGGTATAGCTAAAGAGCTCATGTATTTATGAGTATGATTACCTATAACTGCAGGATCTGGAAGTACTCCAGATAATATAGAGCCATAATTAGTTGTAAGAGGTACATAGTCATTATTACTGTTATTAAAAGTATGAGTATCTAATAAATCACCTGTTTTTAAATTAACATTTGATTCACTAGATGAACCTAGTTTAATTGAATAAAGTTTACTTAAAAAGTTAGTTACTCTAGTATTTAATCTCTCAACTTTATAGTCATCACTAGATTCTATTGTAGGTGTTACAACTGTCGACTTTGGTATTAAACCTATAGGTACTCTCCCTCTTAAGTCAATAGTTCCATATCTACCATCACACCAAGCCCATTCTATATTTGACCAACTAGAGGTTTTAGGTAGTGAAGTACTCGTATTAAGTACTATTGATCCTATAGGCATTATATCAAAAGCACTAAGATTCCTAATTCGTTCCATTAATCTAACATATAGATCATTTATGAGAGTTAGATTAGGAATTCCATTAGGTTCTTTAGCAGGATCTATTACTTGAGGATCATCTGATGTATCTGAATTATCTGGTAGTATACCTCCAAATCTAAGATAAGGATTTAATTTATCTACATCTATCTCTTTAAAATGAGAAGCTACATCACCTGATAATGACCATTCCTTATCATTTGATACAGTTAGTTTATTCCTTTCATTTATAGCTTCCTCATTATTAACTATTTTCTCAAGTACGAAGAAACCTACTTGATGTAATCTAACTTGATGTGGATTATTAAGATTTTCCTGATGAGTAGTAACTGCATTTAATGCGTTATTAGCAATTGTTTTAATTTTAAAAGTCAATGCAGTAGTAGCTACTATAGATGCATTATTTAGATCAGGATTATCTCTTAAATTAGAATCCTCTAAATTATAAGCAAAAGTATTAGGATCAGTCCAGAAACCTGAATTAGCTTTATTTCTTAACCAAAACTCATTTTCTGTTACATCAGTTAGAATTGTACCTTTCTCATCTCTATAATTAATTACACCTTCATCTTCATCTTTAGTAATCCATCTCCAATTTAATTGATCTTCATAAGCATTATAGAAATTATTAGATGTATAATGAGGATACTTAAGTAACCATTCAACATTTAATTGCTCTAACTTTACCTTATGAGGATTATTAAAATCTGAGAGATGCTGATTACTAATAGTAATTATATGATCTATTATCCTTTTAAGTGCATTAGTTAATGCAGTTGAAGCAATATGTCTATGATTATTATCTTCAATCGAGGAGTATAATGAACAATTCTGAATAACTTCAATGGCTACTTGACTAATTGCATTTGCACTCCTAGTATATGATATACCTTCTTTAGTACCTCCTAATAAATTTATAGTATCTGGACCTTGTATAGTATTTAACTTAACTTGAGTAGGTGTTACTAGATGAGGATTATTAACATCTTTAGCATGATTTCTAAGAGTTAGAAATACACTCTGAATTTTTTGAGTTAATATATTATTCAGCCATGCTACAGATGCAGTAGAAGCTATATGTTTAGTGCTCTCATCAGTTATAGAAGTTACTACTATAGATCCTTTATAGTAATCAGTAATTGCAGGATGAGGTTCTACTATTTCTAATTCCTCATAAGAATTAGATAAATGATTGACATCCACAACTCTTGATACTGGTACATTAGAGTCCCATATAGTAGAAGTTCTTAATTCAGTAGAACTTAACTGTTGCAATGCAGTTGTAGTATCTTTACTTATAGATTTATCTAGAGTAGTTAAACCTAATTGTGATTTAACTACGTTATGAGGATTTGTATTATCTGTAGCATGATCTTCATAAGCTTTCCTTAATTCTTTAAAAGTTTTGATATCTATAGGAGTAGCATTAGGTACTTTATCAAGACCTAATTTTGATCTATCTATTCTAGCTTTATCTCTAGAGTTTAATTCATCGAATTCAGCCATTATTTCTTAGTTTGTATTTTATTATAGATATTATAACTACTAGCAATAAACCTCCTATTATCCAATCTTGCAATTTTTCCCATAAAGATTTTTCCTTAATTACTCCTGTAGTTTTATTACTTGATTGAATAGACTTTATATACTGTATTGAATCCTTATAATTAATACAACGTAATCTATTTAAAGAATCTAATAAGTCTGAGTTTAATAACTTTAAGGAGGAATTAGATTTATATAGCTCATTAATAGTATTTTTAGCAGCTTTTAATTTAGATTCATTAGAAATATTTTTATTATTTAGTATTTTATTGATACTATCTAACTTAATATTATCTCCTTTCAATATAGAATCAATTTGATTAGCTATATTTATACTAGGAGTATCTCTTGGTAATACTATAGTTTTTTCAATGTACATAGTATCTATCTTTTCTATGTACTCATATTCAGTAAGTACCTTAGTACTTTTACAACTACTTATTAATAATAGAAGTAGTGGTAATACATATAATAGCTTCTTCATGTTTTATTCCCATATAAGAATGATAAATCGCTTTCAATTCTAGTTGATAGATTTATTTCTGTTAAGAAATTAAAACAGAAATCCTCTTCAAATCGTAGTATATTAGTTCCTTCTTTAAATAAGTTAGTTATTTGTCTTGATGGTGCAGGTAACTTATTTAAATTACCTTCAAAGCAAGAACTAGGTATCCAGATCAATTTAATTAATCGTGAAAAATCCCATTCAGGAATATCCTTAGAAAGATGATCAGTCGTACTACAAGTTATTAATGCAGATAGTATCTTTGAATCTGATATTTTATCGTCTAGTACTACTTTGAAGTAGTAATTACTCTTGAATTTATATACATCTATATCAAAAGGAGTATATAAATCATTCGGATCTACATTATTTAGTTCTTTAGAGTTTAGTAAATATAACTTAAAATCCTTTAGTACTTTTATTCTCTGAAATAAAAGATCATATCCTTCGTCAAGTATTCTATATTGTATATTATTCATTATTTTAATACTAAAAGATTATTTAAAATTATATAATCACGTCCGAATAAATTAATTAATAACCCTTCAGAATTATTAACAACTTTACCATCTGCAAATGAGTTAGGAGACTCTGAAGTATTTAGTATAAGCTTATCATTACTATAAGGTACAAATACTAGATTAGAAGTTATTTTTCTTACGATATTAATAGAACTTAAAGATACTCTTACATATAAATATGATTCATTCTTATAGGTAAATACTCTTAAATAACTTCCATTGATTAAATACTCCCTTTCTATTCTAGTATTATCATAACCTAGAGTATGTATATATGTTTCAATATCAGAAATTCTAAATCCAGTTAACTTTTCAAAATCCTCATTTGAATTATATATTATTAAATCCCTATCTTTAGAATCTAATGAAGTATATATAATATTTTTATTACTTTTAATTAAGTCTGATACTCCTTTAATAACTCTCCAAGTTGAATAATTATCTTGTATATATGCATCATACATAGCTTCTTCAGTTTCTATATATGATTGATATATACTTATAATAGGTTTATTATTTATAGAAATTATCTTAGTATATTCAGAATGATTGAATTCAGGAATTTGATTAGTTGAAAATATTACTTTATTATCAAAGTCTATTAAATATTTATAATTAAGAGTCTCTATAAATAGGAATTTAGTAAAACCTTTACTATTTATAGGAAGTATATTAGTTATATCTTCAGCAGCTTCAAAATATATCAGAGGTACTTCATATAATACTCCATTCTTAACTGCATAATTATTAGCATAAGCATTAATCGTTTCAGGTTTAACTTGATAAGATAAAGAATTCCTAAAATCCGATATTTTATTTATTCCATATATTCCTGGATTAGGTGTAGATTCTTCCCAATTTAATCCTACAGTACTCGTAACATTTAACTCAGTTATAGTAATTTTAATAGTAAGACTCTTACATTCAATATCTTCTAGAGACTCACAATCAATCCTAGCATAAATATTATTATCTTTACTATTACAGAGAATTATTTGCCTATATCTATAGTGATTCTTAACTGGAACTGTAAATTTAATAACATTTCCCTCTAGTAATTCTTTAGTCGCATTTAATTTAGGATATATTGCAGATACTTCATCTCTATTTTGATAATGAATAGTATCATTAACTAAATATATCTCATCACATGCTAATATTTCCTCAGTATAGAAATTAGTAAATAGTCTCATTTGTTGAATATATATTTAGTTTATCTATAGGTAATTGAGAATAGATACAAAATGATTTATTTGATTTCCTAACTATTACTCCGTATTTAGTATTTATAGAATCAAATAATGAAATAAAAAATCTTCTATAATGAGTTTCTTCATTTATCATGAAAGATTGTTCTATCTCAATCAAATATTTACTATCAATTACATTGAAATCCTCATAATTTGATTTCCAGATATCTTCAGTTTTTAAATACTCTTGTAAATTAGCTCTATTTAATTTAGCTATGTAGTATATACTTAAATCTATTATTTTAGATTTAGGTTTTATAGTTAATTTATGTAAAGCAGTATGATTTAGATAATACTTCTTTTCAATATCCTCGAGTACTTTTAAATATCTGGTACCTTCTTCATATCCTTCCTCTATAGGTTCTTCAATATCTACTGCAGAATCAAAAGTCATTCCTACTAAACCTTCTTCATTTATTAAAATACCATATTTTTCAGAAGGATATACATTAGGAGTTAATCCTATTTTATTACAATAATTAATAAAATCCTTATAAGTCACAGGATCTGATAGTGAATTTGACTTATTTGAAATGAATTTAACTCCATTTATGTCTTCTGAATCGACTTTAAAATCAGGATTATCATTAATTATTACTTTATACATTTTGAAGTTTATATATTTTAGAGTTACTTAAGTCTGAAGTATTTAGAACTCCTGTAGTTTCTATGATTATCTTATTAGAATCTCCTTTAACTACTCTAAAAGCTCTAGTTTCATCAAATATAGTACCTTCTACATTATCACTTGATACTTGAAAAGTAGATTGATAAGTTACTCCATCTACAGTAATCTTAAGCATACATAACCATTGAGATGCTTCAGGTAATGTAATTACATTAGATAAAGAACTCCAGCTTGAATTAGGTACTAATCTAGCTGCTTTATCAATATCTTCAGTAATTAATTCAAGAGTTCTTAATTTTAATTCATAAGCTGATTTTAACTCTTGATAGGATTTTATTACTTCATTAGCTTCTTGAACTTGATTTAGATTAGTCCAAGGAGTTATATCTCTAACTTTAGTTGACTTATCTGGTTCAGTACCTTCTATTTCAAAAGATCTAAAGTAATAAGAAGTCTTCTTATAGTCAAGTATTTCTTGAAGTACTACGTTATTTCTAGTAACAGATATTCTTATTGTAGCTATATCACTAGGTACATAATTATCTGGTAAATCTTCTATACCTTTAACTAATAGCCAGGTACCAGTTTTATGCATCTCAGATAGTGACATCGTAACTGGCTCAATATAAGAATCCGTACATTGACTTGGAAGGCTCTTCAGATAAGAGAACATATCACAAGTTCTAATTAGTGCAGTGCTATCTGGAGTTAATGAATCATATCCTTTAGATACTTCATCATAGTACTTACAGTAGTCTCTCGCTACTTTAGTCTGATATTCAGATTCTGAGATCTTATTAGGATTAAATTTAGATTCAAATTCAGTAGTAACTATACGTAACTTAGGAATAGGTTTATCGAATAATATTATATCTCCTACTTCAAAAGTAACTCCTAGTGTGAATTTGAATAATCCTGGTATACTATTATTATTTATCTTCATATATTATAAAATCTTTAGAAGTTGAATACTCATCTGTAAATGATTCATCTGCTACACATAAATATTTTACTCCATTCTTGATTCTTATATCTCCTAATTTAGCATATATTTCATTTCTTACATTACCTATATTATCAGAAGATTTAAAGTATTGAATTCCTCTATAGATATCATGTAAGTGATTATTATGCTCATATAAATGATTTAACTTCTGATCTACAGAAGTTTTAATTAACTTATAAGGTATATAAGTTTCACCTAATAGGAATTCATCTATAGAATCTGCTATATTAAAATCATTAAGAGATATGCATTTATTCAAACAAAATCTTATATCATCTATACCTATCTTAACTAATACTATAGCTTCTCCTGTTAATACAGTATTATCTTTAAATAAATCTAATACTTCTATTCTCGAACCTAAATCTATTTTTAATCTATTAGTTTCTTTAGGAACTCTAATTACATATACAGTTGTTTGTTCATCTGTAAATGCAGATCCTATCCTATAATTAGGTATATCTAACTCTTTATTAGTTATAGTTAATATACCTGCATTAGCTAATAAATCTATATGATTAGTATAAGTTTCATTATATTCACTAGTTTCTAGATTATAGGAGTTATAATCAATTATTAAATCTCTACATAAAGTAGTGATATTATAATTAACATTATCTGCTTCGCTAGAATCTATACATAATATAGTAGCAAGAACTTTTTCTATATTACTAGTGATATTTACTGCTTCAATAATACGTCTCATTATATTCTTTCGGTTCCTACTAAATAATTTATAGAACTTATAACAGTATCTACGCTCTTATATTTTATTACTCTTATATTATGAATAAAATGATCTATTGTAATAATATAATTAATAAAATATAATAAGTAATTAAGTGCACTAAGTAATAAATCTACTACATTAGTATGTTCACCTTCTAATATATCTACGGATATACTTAACTCATAATTTTCTGAATAAGTCAATCTAGATATATTAGTATTCGTTAAATTACTATTTATTATATCAAGTATTCTTCTAGTACCTTTTAATGATACTAGTGACTTAACTAAGTAATCTTTCTCAACTACTATTTGATCTAATAAATTAGTTATTAACTCCTTAGTAATTAATCTATTTCCTAAAACTTGAATTAAATAAGTAGCTAAAGAAGGTTCAATTATATCTAATTTTCGCTGAAATTCAGCATATGACATTCCATTAGTATAATCTAAATTAGTTAAGTATATATAATCTTCATTAGTTAAGTTGATATTATATGAGTAATCTATATATTTTTTAACTATATCATAATCATCCTCTTTAGATATTGTAGGAATATCTAGAATTTTATTGAATTCTGCTACAAGTTTGCATAACTCATACTCAGATACTCCTTTAGGTATTTCAATAAAACTCATAATTTAGTACAGGATTTATAATTATATAACTTTTATTATCTGTAGTAAATGAATTTAATTCTTTACCTTCAGAATCAGTAACTGAGAACTCCTTTAATTCTAGTACATTAGTTATTTTAAGTATCTCAGCAATTACTTCAGTTACTCTTTTATTCTGATTAAACTTATTTTCTAATTTAGATAATATTAATCTTATTTCTTTGTCTGCATTTTCTCTATTATCAGTACGTATTAATGCATTAAAAGTAATAAATTTTTTATTAGCTACTTTAGGTACTACTGAATCGAATATAAAATAACTAATTTTACTATTAATAAAAGTCTGAAATTCTTCTTGAGATAATAGAGAATCTACTTTAGGTATGTAATAATAAATTATAGAAGTAGCATTTCCATTAGGATATTCATATGAGCAATCTAATATTCTATTTTTAAATCCTTCTTTAACTATATCAAGTAGATCTGTATTACTCCTAATTACTCCTATTGAATTTATCTGAGTTTTAAAATTTGCAATAATTTGATCTCTAGATTCTCTTAATAAACCTTGAGATTCTATATATCCTTCAGGAGATAATGAGTCACTTATATTTATATAGAAACTAGAGCTAGAATCATAATTAACTTTTAAATTAAAATCAGATTCTTTTAAGTTAGTAAAATCTATATCTTCTACATACTTAAATCCAGATATTCCTACATTTTGAATAGAAAATCCATTCTCTCCATAAGATCTACCTAACTTAGTAGTAGTTTCAGGTGTAAAATAAATTCTAACTCCAAAATCAGATATAGTTAACTCAAAAGGGATTCCTTCTATCAAATGAGTCCTAAAATCTACAGTAGTATCTATTTCTCTATCATTTATATAGAATATAGTATCTGATGAAATATCTTCAGTTATAAATTCTGAAAAATATTTAAGACCTATATTATTATTTTCATAAGTAATATACTCTGTACTAGCTATTAAAGGAACTTCAGTATAGTCATTAGGAGAAACTATTGTATCTTTTAGCACAAATAGCTTATAATCTCCCATGTCACATACTTCATCACCTCTTCTGAATATATGATATTCTGTGAACTGGGCTCTAATACTTATTTTAGGATTATAACCTCTAAATACTGAATACATTCTTTCAGCTGCTAAAGTTATAGCTGAATTTATATTAGCTAAAGTATCTGAATTACTCTCCTTATTAATCGTTATAGTATTTAAAAGAGCATTATAGTATGCTGTAGAAGTAATAGATATGAGAAAATCTACAGCAGTTCCTTGAAGATTAGAGTCCTTAGCTATTTTCTTAAGCTCATCTCTAATCTCTTCTCTAGTTTTAATTTTACTCATATTGTAATTGTAATATTTTCATTATTTATTTTAACTACTACTTCTATATTATTTCCTGATATATTAAAGGATTCTAAAGAGATATCTCTTCTATAAGATCCACTTAATTTAGTACATAAAGTTCGTATTCTATCTTCTATAATAGTTTCAGATTGTACATTACTAGGAGATATAACTAAAGTATTCATACTTGCTAAATAGTCATACCTTATATCTCTTGGATCTATTTTAAATGCATATCTAATAGATTCTGCAACTGCAGTTTTAATATCTGAAGTAGTAGAACTATTTAAAAGTAAATATCTCATATTAATTATCTATTATAGTTACTCCTGTTATTATAATAGTACCTGCATTAGCTACTTTACCTGAACCTGTAGTAGTAAATCCAGAAGTTATAGCTGCTTTAATTTTATTAGCTATTAAATCCCAAATATTCTTATATGAGTCGTTAGAAGTTCCTAATGCACTTAATTCACTCTGAGTTAGTACTAAATTTAGATTACTAAATGCAGGTGCATGTACAAAAGTTATTTCAGTACCTTTTTGAAGTACTTTAGTTCTTATTTGTGTAGATAAACTTTCTAAAAATCCATTAAAGGATGAGTTACTATCACCGTAAGATGAAGAACCCCAAGTTATAACTAGAGTAGAAGCATCTACTGATTCAGTAGGACCTGGAGTTACTACTCCAGTAGTTCCATCTGTATGTGATGCTACTAGAGTTACTTTATTATTAAAGAAATCTTTTAGTACTCGAGTAATTTCAGATGCTGCAGTACTTAGAGTACTTGAGGTATAAGGAATGCTCAAATTATGCATTGCATCTGCAAGATCAGATCCTAGAGACATAATAGTTTAAAGTTGTCGAGATTATTATATCAATTTCATATCTATATTTATTAACTCTATACTCCTCTCAGCTTTATTACTTAGGACTTGAG